>ERZ835080.92-NODE-92-length-102451-cov-291.103608_pt1 | contig 102451 bp, 76 predicted proteins | sample MGYA00519688_ERZ835080 | MGnify/ENA primary metagenome ERZ835080 (study PRJEB31850, sample SAMEA3708770) | human gut metagenome | biome: human gut; feature: human-associated habitat; material: faeces | place: China | collected 2014 ... | reverse complement strand
TTTTGTCGCTTTGCAAGCAAAATCCCACTAAACCCTATAGGTTGCGGATTTGAGGATAAACAAAATGTTCCTTTGATTTACGGGCGAAATACTGCTGCCACATGCCGAGCGTCCACTTCCTGTTTTTCGCAGTAACAGGAACGGAATAAATCTGATAATTCTTTCCTACATAGTTGGCACGCGAAGCCTTCAGCTGTACCACATCCTGGCGCAACTGATAATTGAACGTATTGATATACTTCCGGGCATCTACCAGCGTCTGGATACGGATGCTTCCATCCTTTAATGTTTCTGCAAGAAGCAGGTTCTTATCTTTGGTGAGCAGGAGAATCTTACCGGTACCATCTGCCAGAATCTTGATGACCTGCAGATTACGGGCAAAAGGTTTCAGTTCTTCATAGACATCTTCGAAACGTTCGGTCTGCTTGAAGAAGACGCTGAGTTTCCAGTCGAGCGTCTTGATCCAGAGATTGCCCAGAGCATCTTCTCCCAACCATTCTACCTTACGGGGTGGCTGGTCGGAAGAAGAGTTGTAAGCATCAGAATAATTGGCAAAACGGGAACCGTCGAAACGGGATAAGCCGAACCAGGTTCCAAACCACAGGAAACTGTCTTTCGACTTCAGAGAACAGTATACGATGTCGTGAGGTAACCCTTCCTTCGTAGAATAATGAGCTACCTGCATATTGTTCTGTGCCATACCCAACAAGGCATAAAGCGAACAGAGAAGTATGGTAAAATATCGTTTCACGTATGCAAAAGTACAAAAAAAGTCTTGAAATCTCCAATAATCTTTCTGTTTTTTGAAGATTTCAAGACGATAACGATTACGTAAACGGAATCTTCTGCAAAGAACTCTCCGGTTACGCATTATTAATTATTAATACCGAAATCAGCCTGCTGGTCTTCTACCTCTTTCAGCATCTTTGCCTTCTGCTCGGGTGTAAACTCATGAGAAGAAGAAGAAGTGGCAGAAGAAGCATTCTGAACAGATGATGAAGTGGCAGACTTGGCAGTCTTTGTACCCATCATCATGGTTCCCTGATAAGCTACGCTTTCTATCTCCAGGTCGGCAGGAGTAGGAGCATGAGTACCCGGGAACTGAACCTCGGCATGAATCTTAATCTTGCCCGGCTTCATCGTGCTGCGCACCAGGATAGGAGCACTACCCCATTCTACAGCTCTCGGATTGGCATTGATGCTGGCATCACCAATGATTTCGCCCTCACCCTCCAGGGTAAAGCGGATATTCTCTTTAGCCAGACGGCGAACATGACCGTTATCATCGGTCACTTCGGCTACCACAACCACAAAGTCGCTGCCATCAGCCACCAGCGGTTTGCCCATCTCATCAACATAAAGACGGAGTTTGGTGCTGCGGCGGGAAGGCATGCGCTGGTCGGTACAAACCACCTTGCCATCCTTGTATCCCTCTGCTACCATCACTACCATCTGAGGAGATTTCTTCTTATAACTGTATTCGCGAGCCTCCCAAAAATCCCAGGCATTCTTGAATACCACAAGGGCATTAAAGGCGGCTGCCGTAGGATGAAGAACTGGCAAAGTATAGGTATGAGCACCCTGATAGGTGGTAAGACGAACGCTGTCACAATTAGAGAATACCGTCACATCGGCATCGCTGAACTGGGTCATCTCGTGAGCGATATGCACAAATGGCTGGTCGCTGCGCTGTGACTCAAACATATAATAAGCAGTCTTCTTCTGTCGGAATGCATCATAGATACCGCCCCAGTAAGGATCTGGATGATAGCCACGCTGATGATCGAAAGGATGCCATTGGCAACCACCGATAAACTGTCCCGGTGTGTGCATCTCCTCTGTTGTCTTCGCCAGAGAATAAGCCTGGGTCAGCATCGGTTTCTCACCCCAGCTGCGGCTGGCACGGTTCAGGTTGTTATGCGCATACCAGTCATCCACATACTCACCAAACTCTCGGGTAAAGACACACTGGCTGATGCCGCTCATATCCATATCCGGCCATCCGTAAACCACATCATAATTTTCCTTGACACCTGCCGAATTCCAGTCGGCAACAGCCACAGGACGGTATGGATAAGGATACTCATCCTTGGTCAACTGCAGCGACTTCAGGGCGAAATCCTTAGGATAGCGGGTCTCATTCAGGATAGGCTCCCACATCAGAACCGAAGGATGGTTGCGGTCACGACGGATGATTTCACGGGTATTCTGGAACACACGCTCGGCAAATTGAGGGTCCTTGTTCCAATACTGCCAGCCCGGTGTAGCCACGATGATGAAGATTCCGAGTTCATCGCAGGCATCCATGAACGACGGGTCCTGAGGATAGTGGGCAGTACGGATGATGTTGAAACCGGCATTCTTCAGACGGAGCACATCTCTCCATTGCTGACTGTTGGGAAGTGCATTGCCCACATAAGCAAAATCCTGATGACGGTTGGCACCGATAAACTGACGGTATTTCTTGCCGTTGAGCCAGAAACCTTCCTTGCCTCGGAACTCGAAACTGCGGATACCCAACTTGGTCTTTCCGCCGTCCAATACCTGCTTACCGTCCTTGATGCGGGTAACCACACTATATAAATAAGGTGTCTCCGGCGACCAGAGATGCGGATTCCTGACAGAGAACATCTGTCTGACGGTCTGATGTGCATCGCCAGCTGCCAGGAGCACATTCTGCGAAATGGTCTTGAGCACCTTGCCCGAAGCATCCAGCAGACTCTGCTCCACCTTCACCTTGCGTGCCTTTCCGCCCACATTCTGCAAGTCAACATCAACAAACACCTTCGCCTGCTTCTCTGAAATATCCGAGAAATGAACGAAGATGCCGGCATCACGGCGGTCGGCTTCAATCACGTTGGTGATAGAAACCTCCTTCTTATTGATAAGCCATACATCGCGATAGATACCACCATGATAAGCAAAGTCGAGTGTATACTGCGGTTTGCCAGGAGGATAACTCTTGTCATTAGAGTTGTCAGCCATCACAGCCACCACACACTTATCGCCCTTCTTCAGTCCCTGCTCTTTCAGGTTGACGATAACAGGCAGGTAACCGCCGAAGTGCTCCTTAGTCAGTTTGCCGTTCACATAAATCTTCTGCTTGCCCATTATTGCCTCGAAATAGATTTCAGAGCGATTGCCCGGCACGATAAAGGTTTTGCGATACCAGGCTATACCCTGATAGTTGCGGCAACCCGAAGCCTCAGCAGGTTCCAGTTTCACACTATGAGGGGTAGAAACTACCCCCCAGCTTGTATCATCATAGTCGGCACGTTCTGCGCCCAGCACATCACCCAGATGGAACCGCCAGTTGGGATTGAAATTCCACACCTCGCGTCCCTGGTTGCTGACAGGAAACAAACCCGCCACCGATGTATCATCGTAAGCCGATGCCTTTGCCGAGCCTGCGCCCAGCAAAAGCATCATAGCCATCAATATGTAATATCTCATCTATAAACTATTAACTATAAACTATTAACTATAAACTATTACTTCACTTCCCAATCGTCGGTACGGAAAGAGCTGACAGGCAGACCATCGTGGAAAAGGTCGCCCACAACCCAGTTTTTGAACGCATAGCGCACAGCCACAGGTTTCTTCACGTCCTCACTCTTTACATAAACCTTGTTGCGTGAAATCCAAGCCTGTGCCTTGTGGAATACCTGATCTTCGCCGGCAATCTCGAAGTTGTCGCTCTTAGGACCATTGTTGAAGTAAACCCACTCCTTGCTGCGGTCGAAGCTGACTACAGCGGTATCGCCCTTGAACTCAACACTCTTGTAGACAGCGAAATCAGGCAATCCCTTCTGACCATAAGTATTGGCAAGAGAAAGCAGAGCCAGACGCTCGCCCACCTCCTTCTTCTTACGTGGATGGATGCCATACTCCAGACCGACATCAAGCAATACAGCCATACGGCAGTTGCTGATGCGCTTCTCTGCCTCCATCTGCTTTTCACGAAGCAGGGCACTGTTGTTTTTCCATTTTATCAGACTATAATCGTAGGGTGCAATCTGACAATAATAGAACGGAAAAATCCCCTGCTTCCATTCCTTGCGCCAACTGTTTACCAGGGTCTGCATCTGGTCGGCATAAGTAGCATAGCGATTGCAGTTATCCTCACCCTGATACCAGATAACACCCTTCATGGTGTAACCGATGAGCGGATGGAGCATACCATTATAGAGAGCCGAAGGACAGCGCTGCTGATATTTCTTCACATCAGCCTCATTCCAAGGTGTATGAAGTTTAGGGAATGCCTTGAGCCAATCGCTCTTGATGAGATTGCCGTTGATCCATGCCTCACAGGCACTACCGCCCCAGGAAGTAACAATCAGACCTACTGGTACACCCAGCGATTGGCGCAACGTCTTACCATAATAATAAGCAGCAGCACTAAACTCACGAACGCTTGCAGCATCAGCTTCCTTCCAGTCGCCAGCCACCGTATCAACAGGATGCAACTGGGCATTGCGCTGAACCGTAAAAAGGCGCAACTGCTGGTCTTTACACAGCATCAGTTCTTCAGGAGTGCCCGCAACAGGCTGTGCCTTGAATCCCTTCATCGGCATCTCCATGTTACTCTGACCCGAACAGATCCAGACCTCACCAATCAGGATATTGTGAAGTTTCAGTTCCTTTCCATCGCTCAGACTCAGTTCATAAGGGCCGCCAGCCTGAGGCGTTTCTATCTTCATCGCCCATTTTCCCTGGGCATCGGCTTGAGTCTTATAGGTCTTGCCGTTCCAGGAAGCACGCACTTTTACCACCTTGTTGGCATCAGCAGTACCCCAGAGGTTGCATTCCGTCTGCTGTTGTAATACCATATTGTCGCCAAAGATCTTTGGCAGTTTCACTTCTGCCTGCGCTGCCAGAGTCATGGCAAGCAGCAGAGCTGAACATAACAGTTTCTTCATTTTATTCAATGTATTCAATGTTAAATGTTAAGTGTTAAATGTTAAATGAGCAGTCTTGCTATGAACTATTAACTATCAACTATAAACTATCAACTATAAACTAATACACGATGTTAATCGTGGAGAGTAATCCGGCAGGCAGAAGCGCCTTGCTCTTGGTGCGATATTTGGCATTGGTCCAGATTCCCTTAAACGGAGCCTTTCCCTCGCCAGCACCCTGCAGCGCATTGTGCCAGGTATTGGCTACAACAATCTGTATTTCGTTGCTGCCATTCTTCAGGTCGCGCTTCGGAACATACACCTCGTAAGGAGCTGTCCAGGCATAACCATATTGCTTGCCGTTGACCAGCACACGTGCCACATCACCAATCTTGCCCAACTGGATTTTGATGAATCCGTCATTAGAAGGAGCCGTCTTCGTTTTCTCGGCTGGAACTTCCATTTTCTCTTCTGCTGAAACCGGAACAGAATCGCCCCATTCAAAAGAAGAGGTAAAGGTTACGTGACCGCTGTAGTACTTCATCTTCTCATCTGCCGACTTCGACCAGTCGAAAGGAAGCGTAACGGTGGTATCTTTGCGGATATCATCGAAATGAACCTTCCACTTATCGGCTACAGCCAGCACGGAAGGATAGTTTTCTGTAAAACCTGCACCTTCTTCTTCAACCAGTTTATGACCTGTCTGACTGATAACCTGCATGTCTTCCTTGTTCGAGAGGATAACGAAAGCGGAACCATAAGCAGGCAGACTCAATTTCACAATCTGGCGGATTTTGGAAGTTCTGGTACGGAAGGTTGCCGTAATCTGGCGTTCCTTATCCTCCTGGTTAGTCAGGAAATAGATGTCCTTTCTGCCTGTTGCCTCCAACACACAGCGGTGAGCATAATCCATATTCTCGGGCAGAACGACATCCGGTTCGATGCCATACTGAGAGAAGTCCTTTGCCTGATAAGGCTTGTCGATGATAATGATGCCTTCCTCGCGCAACTCCTCTATCTTCGCCTTTACCTCGGCAGACAGGGTATTTGCCGGCTGCGGAACCACCAGGATGCGGTAGTCCTGGTTTCCTGGCAACTTGCCCTTCGGACTGTATTCGAAATTCCATTTCAGCAAGGCATCCTTATTCATCGAATCATATTTGTAGCCATGCAGGGCATTGCACCAGTCTTTCAGATCGAGAATATTCGCCGAATGAGTTACTCCCACAGGCGATTCTTCCATCGGAATGCCCACATTAGCCATACGTTTCTGTTCACTAGCCACCCGTTCTGCGCCAAACACACCCGGAAGCATCGGAACGAGTTTATCCGGAGTAAGCGAACGGCTCGGAATCTCTTCGCCTGTAAACACGGCGATGTCTACCACCGGTCTGCCCTGCTGCAGATAATTCTGACACAGGGTGATGTAATCCACAAAACCGCGTGCCTCAGGATACCAGGTATTGTCGCGCTGGAAGAAGAGACCGATGCCATCAAGCGTCATACCAGGCTTGCGGTCCATCCAAGGATTATGGGCAGTTACATGGAAGAAGAGTTTGTTCATGCCAAGCGCCAGATTGCGGTCAAGCATCGGCTTGAGCATGGCTGGTGTCTCATTCCATACACCACGAACCTCGGTGAATCCCTCTGCCTGAACGATGTTCTTATTATAAATATGTGCACCGCTCACGGCATCGAGCATGTCGTTGGGTTTATCGTGAGTAGGCGAATTGAGCCAGTATTCTCCCATTGGATTGTCGGCATACTGATAATGCTGCAGACCATCGGCAGGGAAGGTTGGTGCAATACTCTCGTGAGATACTTCTATATCCTGTTCATGAGCCAGATCGGTAAAGGTCTTGAAGAACTTCTCGTTTACCAGGTCATTGATGGTGAGACGGATATCCTTCAGTACCTGTTCGTATCTGGAAGCCGACTCCATCGGAACACCTGCCATAATCGGGAGGTATGGGATGAGGTCGTAACCGCGGCGTGCCTTGAACTCCTCGGCAAACTGATAGCCCCAGTTCTGACTGCCACACTCCCAGGAGTCGATGTGCAGATACTTCACCACATCGCTGTGCGGACGGTTCAGGAACAATGCATACCAGGAATTGAAAAGTTTCCTGACGGCTGCCGGTGAGAACTTATCCACTTCGAGTCCCTTACCGGTTCCGGCTGTTGCATTGGTCTGTCCTGTTGAGGTATGTCCCATTCGCAACAGGCGCCAGGTGCCCTTAGGCAACTTATTCATCAGGTTGCCGTTCACCATGACACCCATCACCATTCCATTTTCCAGTTTCAAAGGCAGTACATCTGCCATCGCCACGGTCTCGCTCTTAGCTGCCGCATCGGTTTCGATACGCCATACGGCACCCGTTTTTCCCTCATACTGGTTAATCATCGGCTGATTGCTCAAGATGATATTCTCCAGTTTCAGCAGCGGTTTCCATTTAGCTGCATCCAGGTCTTCTGCTCCCGGCTCTGTACCTTCCGGCGTCCATGAGAATCGGAAATAGCGGGCGGTGGTAGTCGGCAAACTGAAGGTATAATCACACATTGTGTTCTGCCAACCCTGACGGGGTGGCACCAACTGCTTGATATCTCTGAAGTTGATGCCGTCATCAGAAGCCTGCACCAGGAGGCGCTGCGACTGGATGTTGTTGCCGTTAGGCACCACACGCATGCTGCGCACCGTGACGGGTTTATGAAACGAATAGGTGATAGAGGCAGGTTTCGCTGCCAGATAATAGCCCTTGGCGGTAGAAACAGCCTCGGTATATTCTATCTTCTCCGGTTTGAAGAGTTGGGGTTTCTCCTTGCATCGGATGGCAAAGGCTGCGATATCCTGATAATATCCACCCTCGTTTCCGGCAGGCTGCAACTTCCCGTCCTTATAACTTTCGGGTTGCCACATCTGCATGCCTTCTATCTTCTTGCCGCCCCCCACAATGGTATCGGTCCATACCACCTTCTGCATCGATTCGGCAGGAAGGATAGACGGATTGCCAGCCAGGGCGAAACCGTCGCAGATATGGATGCCCATGTCAAGACCCAGGGAGTCGGCTTGCTGGAAAGAGTAATCCACCATCTCCCAGAACTTAGGTGACAACTGTGCCGCCTCGCCCTGATACTCCGGACGTTCGCTGACACCACGGATCGGCATCAGATAGGTACCGCCCAAACCAACATTCTTCATACCGACCAGATCGGCATGAATACCTGCCTTGGAAACGGCGCCATACATCCAGTACCAGAAGGTCCAGGGCTTAGCTTCGTCATTATGAGCCATTGTCGACGCTACCAGAAGCGCCGACAATGCCATCACCGTATATCGTTTTTTCTTATTCATAACAGTTCATAACAGTTAAAAGTTAACAGTTTAAAGTTAACAGTTCAAAACTCAAAGTTCAAAGTTCAAAGTAAACTCCACCTTGCCCTTGCCGTTCAGCCATTTTGGCTGGGCTGAAGGTCCGTTGAGGTCGGTGGTATTCACCTTGTTTCTTACTGAAGGTATCACCTTGAAGACTGCCAGACCGGTTTGTGGCAAGGTATAGAGCAGACCATCTCTACCATCACGAGGGGTATAAACGCCCATGTGCTCATCGGCAGTCAGACCAGAGAAGCCGATCTTTCCTTCATCAGTCTTGAACTGCATCCACTTCACGTTGGCAAAGTAGCCTTTAAACTCAGGATAATCCCAGCTTTCGGCTGGAATCGGGTCATTATAGTCGTTCTGCCAATAGCCGTATTGCGGACCCTGTTCGCGGTTCTGCCAAACCCGGTAAGGACCATTGCCCACCCAAGCCTTGCTGCGGACCTTGCTTTCCGGATAGTCGAAAGCCATGCCCATCATATCTACTACGCCACCGAAATTATAATGACAGGTTACAGCCACCGAACCGTCAGAAAGGAACTGCCAGTCTACCTCATCGAGTGAGCCATGCTGATATGTAGCCACCAGCTTTGCCTCCGCTTCCTTCCATTCGAAACCGGCAAAAGCACCCTGGTCAACAAACTCGGTATAGAGTGTCTTTTTCTTCTCAGCCTCTTTGTCATCGTGATTATAGAACTGGTCCAGACTGCGGTCGCTTCTTCTGGCAGCCATGAATCGAGGTCCGTTGCTCAGCGAGATTGCCTTGCTGCCAACCTCAACACCCATCAGTCTGCCATCTTTCTTGGCAAAGCGATAAGTTCTTCCACCCGCCTTCACTTCAACAGCATCAGCCTGGTCAGCATAAGCAGCAGATGAAGTACTTGGAGCACTTGAATTTTTCACTCTTCGTTCTTCACTCTTCACTCCCCTGCTCCATGTCATGATTTCCTCACCTTCATGGTTCACAGCCTTGATTTCTACCGCATCAGCATTCGCCATCATCGGTATCTTCACCTGGGCTTCCTTGCCCGGAGCTACATCCGGAGAAGAGAGATTGCCCTGCTTCAATACCTTGACCTGAGTGCTGCCCATCGCTGGCATCTGCAACAGACGATAAGAGAAGCGGCAATCCTTCAGATTCACGAAGTTATACTGATTAGATAAGGTGAGTTCACCTTTCTCTACATCATTCCAAGTCAACTGTACCGGGCACCATACCTCTTTAATCGTATAGTAAGAGCCTTCCTTCTCGGCATGAGGACCCACAATACCATCGGCTCCGAAGTTACCCATACAGTCAACATAATTGTTCTTGTCAGTACGCACCACACCCTGGTCCATCAAATCCCAGAGGAATCCGCCGGCACAGCGAGGGTTTGCCATCATCATGTCCCAGAAATCCTTCAGTCCTGCTCCATGTCCGCCATCATACAGACCATGCAGGAACTCGGTAGGCATGAAGATTTCCTTCTGTCTCATATACTCCTGGGTCTCGCCATAAGAGCGGTAATGCTTGGTTTCAAAGCCGTTGCGGTTAGCCCAAGGATAGAGAACCACGCGCTTCTGCTTATCCCAGAGAGCAAAGTCTGGCTCCAGTTCATAATTGAAACCACCCTCGTTACCGTTGCTCCAGAAGATGATGCTAGGATGGTTCTCATCACGGGTAATCATCTCCTTCACGAGCTGCTTGCCCACGATGGTAGGATGTGCCCAATGCCAGCCACTCAATTCACATTCTACATATAGACCGAGCGAATCGCATGCCTCCAGAAACTCAGGATCGGCAGGATAATGACTCAATCTCACGGCATTCATGTTCATGCTCTTGATGAGTTTCACATCTTCTATATTCTTCGCCTTGCTCAGCGTTCTACCGGTCTCAGGACGGAAGCTGTGACGGTTCACACCTTTGAAGATGACTTTCTGACCATTGATATAAACGCCATCGCTGGCACGGTATTCGATGGTGCGGAAGCCGAACTTCTGACGCTCTCTGTGGAGCGTTTTGCCTGCTGCATCCTGGAGTGTGAAAACGGCAGTATAGAGATGTGGAGTCTCGGCAGTCCACTGCTTAGGAGCCTTTGTCTGAAAGTCGACATGTGCCTCATCGCTGTTTCTGGCATCAGCCACGTTCGATGCTACCACCTTTCCTTTCTCATCCAGAATCTCGGTCTTCACCTTCGCCCCCTTGACGGCACGGTTCAGGTAGCAGTCTGCCATAAAATGACCATCGCCCTTGGCATCAATTGCCACACGGTCGATGTTCTGCGCAGGTTTCGCCACGATGAATACAGGACGGAAGATGCCGCCGAAGTTCCAGTAGTCAGCACGGCGCTCCGCCATGTTCACCTGACTGTTGCTGCTTTCCTTGCTCACCTCCACTTCGAGTCTGTTCTTATGTTTTCCGAAGAAGATGCGGTCGCTCACATCGTAAGTAAAGCGATAGAAGCCGCCCTGATGCAAACCATTTCCCGCCTTTCTGCCGTTGATGGTTACCCTGGCATCGGTCATCACGGCTTCGAAGACGAGTTCTATCTGTTTGCCCTCCCACTCCTGTGGCAGCGTAAACTCATATTTATATTTTCCTTTTTCGTCAGCAATACCTTCCGGAGTAGCCTTTCCATAGAATCGCATACCATACTGATAGGTACCGAATCCCTGGAGTTCCCAGCAGGAAGGCACCCCAATCTTGGTCCACTTTCCGGCATTTCTACCACCAGTACAGTAGAAGTCCCAGTTCACCATATCATCACATCCATGTCCCGAGAGATACTGGCGCTGTGTATCAATACTAGCCTGTGCGGCAGCAGTCATCGCCATCGCCCCCAAAGCTATCATTAAAAACGTTTGTTTTAGATACATATTGTTTATTCCGTATTTGTTTATATTCATTTTGTTATTCCCCAATAAAGACTCATAACCCTCGGTTTTGTAACTAGATAAGTAGATGATTTCATCTTGAATTACGCTTTCAGTATCACTCAGGTCCAGGCTTTGGCAAGCGTGCCGAGCGAGACCTGGGCTTTTTTGCCTTGCTATTTTCCAAACAAATCATCCATGGTTAGCTTAACGATAATCTGGTCGCTATACATACCTTTAGCAAGTCCGAATGTCGTAATCATGGTAGGTAAGATTGTACTCTTTGTTTGGGTTTCTTCTTCAAAAGCCTCTACTCTGTGATTTATCTTGAAGAACTCGTCCTTGTCAAGTTGGTATTCGTGATCACAATACTTTACCTCACAGAGATTGATGGTATTGTCGGCACGGTCGATGATGATGTCTATTTGTGCGCCATCTGTCAGGGTCTTGCTTTTCCAAGAGTAATGCTCTGTTTTGACACTGGCGATGCCGAGGGCTTGCTTTATTTGTGGCAGATGTGCTTGGCAGACTCTCTCGTAGGCTAGCCCATACCAGCTTTTTACTTCCGAAGAAGTGGCATTTCTGCTCCAATAATGTTCCTCGGTGCTGTTTTTTGAGGCAAATGTGTTGTAAAAGATGGTATAGAAATCTACAAGTTGGTAGAGTGCCGAGTTCGTTTTTATCTTTTTGTCCCTTACATTATACTTGCGGATAAAATCACAATAAATCAAGTCGGTAAGCATGTCTCCCAGTTTGCCGTTGTTGTCAACATTGAGGGCTTTGCTTATCTCTTCTCTTGTCATGCCGCTCGACTTCTTTGCCAAGACAGAGATGATGTCCTGGTAAGGTTGGGCATTGCGAAAGAGAGAGTAGAACAGTCGGCGATATTCCTTTTGCAGTTCTGCGTTCTCGCTAAAGAACAAACGGTCCAGTCCGATGGCAGGACTTTCTTCTGGCAGGAATAGGCTCATATAATAAGGTACACCGCCTACAGCCATATATACTTGCAGCAGACTCAAACGTTTCCATCTGAATCCATTTTCCTGGAAGTATTCTTCCGTTTCCGCTAAGGTGAAAGGATGGAGAGGCATCTCATGGGTTACTCTGTCGTGCAGCCCCCCATGGTCGTCTATGATATTGCGAACCATCCATGACGTAGCTGAACCACAAACGATGAGCATGATTTGGGATTGCCAGTTTGCCCAACTGTTCCAGAAATGTCCCAAGGCATGAACAAAACCTGCCCTAGGTGTATCGAGACAAGGTAGTTCATCGATGAATATGACGCATCGTTTTCCATCTTGGAGTTTTTCCTCCAAGAGTTGACGTAAGGCGAAGAATGCATCTAGCCAAGTGTTGTTCTTCCTTCCTTTGTAGCCATAAGTTTTGAGTGCCATGTGGAAAGCAGTCATCTGCTCGTTCTTGTTACCCTCCAATACTCCTGTCATATCAAAAGAAAACTGATTTCTGAAGTATTCCCGAATCAGGAATGTCTTGCCGATTCTGCGTCGCCCATACATAGCGATAAACTCCGCTTTCCCAGAGTTGTAATATTTTTCCAGGAGAGCCTTCTCTGAATGTCTTCCGATGATTTTCTCTGCCATATTATGATTCTTTAAGTGATGGTGCAAAGATACGATATTTTTCCGAAAATACGCCGATAAGCTGCGAAAATATATCAAAAATCATCAACTTTCGCAGATTATAGAGCTAAAATTGTCGGAAAAGGGAGTGTAAAAATGCCCTTTTCCTTGTTTTTGACGGAACAATCAGTATTCTATTTACAAGAATTGTACTAGAAGTCTCCTAAGGTTCCATTTTGTCAATTCGTGTCACCTTCACTCTCTTCGGGATATTATTCACATCACATTCTATAGAATATTTATCAAAGCGAAATATCAGCTTCTTCGGAAGAGGTTGTCCTTTTGGCACACAGAACAAACGATACATATAATGAGCATCTTCTTCTTTGCTATAATATTCACCTCGTATGTTTTGCGTCATTGAATTTAATTCTTTTTGAAGTTTATCTATATTCAAACAGTAATTACAAGGAACCTCTTTATTTTCATAATTCAACCAAATAGTTCTGATAGAATCATCTTGACTCTTCGGAAAACACAAAACTTTCTCATCTAACGTCTTTCCTTTTTCATCATAGCCCTTTATTTGAATAACAGAATCAGAGATTCCACCAGGGTATGGTATGCCTCCAAAATATAACTGCTTATTACAATGTGTCAATTTTAAAGTCAGCAAATACATATTAGCATCATTTTCCCCCACCAGGTTCAACTTTTGTATTCCTGCAGAATCAACACGAAAATTCACATAGCGGAAAAAGCTAAACAATATATATACCATAAACAATATGGTACATAAAAGACATAATATAAAAGCTATCTTCTTCATATGGTTTCGATTCTTCATTTTTTACGTTTTACAACAAATATTTTTTGTATTTCTCCAACAGAAGTCTTGCAATCCAAACAAATAAGAATAATATGCTACTATTACTCATAGCATACTGTACTATATCTATATAGCTCAATGGTTACCTTTCGGATGATTCTTTCTGCCTCCACCTTTCTGTCGCAGAAGTACTCTGGCTTAATCTTGCCTGTGATAATAAAAGGATTCTCCATACTCTTTACCTAATTAAATCATTAGTTATGGCGGCAAAGATAATAAGATTTCTCGAATTATGCAAATTAAATTATGCAAATTGCATAATGCAAAACAAATAATTCGAGATAAGCTGCGAAAACATATCAAAAATCATCAACTTTTGCAGATTATAGAACTAAAGTTGTCGGAAAAGGGAGTGTAAAAATGCCCTTTTCCGACAATTATACATTTCTGTTTCATGATTAGATGACCTGTTTTTCATCTTCTAAAAATACTCTTTCACTTTTAGCCTTAATGATTCTTCAGCCACCTTACAAACTATCATTTTATTCTCCAAGTATAACAATAGTTGCTTTAACTGTCCTTTATCCTTAGGCAAACAAAAAAGCCTCCTTACAAAATGACTTTTTTTCTGCTTGTCATAGTTCTCCACACGTAAATTAATCCCCATGCTATTCAATTCGTCTATAAAACTAGCAATATCATTACTATAAGGACAAAAAAAAGCTCTATTAAATTCATCTTCCAATTCGAGAGTAGAATATGATTGATTTAAATATGAAGACAATCCATGCATAAAGCTAGTTACAGCCTGACTCTTTTCATTCCTGCCTTCTATTCTTTGAACAGGGAATAATATTCCCCTATCATAAGAATATGTAAAATCTTTCAACAACGAATAATATCTGTTACAATCTGCCATCTCTATTGTCATTAAATACAGATTAACAGAATCACTATCCATACCATCAATTGATACTTTTTGTACCTCAACATTAGCCACTTGAAAATTATGTGACTTATTCGGAGTACAACTACTTATAGTCAGCACGACAATAGCGATGACTAATATCATTTTAATTAATCGCAGAATCTTCATCATTTTGTTACTATTATAACTTTACGAATACCTGTCCAAGAATTTATACTAGTGGATTGTAAAGTCTAAAAGTTGCATAAAACAACATCCATTTTTGTTGATATTTAATGATGCAGTATATATATCTTACCCAACTTTTAGACTTTACAGACTACTAGTTAACAGGCAGATTTTTGCTATTCATCGCTACCACCTTACGCTTTCAGCCACAACTTCATCAGTTGGTCATCAATATAGTACGTGCCCAAGGAAGTAGATACCAGATGATACTCCAGCAATTTCTTGATGGCAGACTGAACGCTGCTGGCAGAGCGTAGATTATGCCGTTTTACAAAAACCGTGGAAGTAATCTGCTTGGCAATGCCATCCTTGGCTATTGCATAAAGCAATTCCTTCTGAGGGAGCGTGAGACGCGACAGGATTTCACTAAACTTGCGGTCGTTATCCAATATCATCATGTGGATGATGGATTCCGCCATCGCCTTGTCAGCCTTGCCCTTTACATCCGTCTGGTTGAAAGCTTCATGAAACACCTTCTGCATATAATACGTATTTCCTCCGAACGTATCATAGACATCACGCACAGCCTCTTCCTCCACGTCCTTCCCGAACCTGGCAAACAAACTTTTCGCAAATTCCAAGTACTTATCGTATGGTATCACCTCCAAGTTCAGCATATCGGCACTATTGTAGAATGGATGCGCCTTTTCGGAGAACATCTTGGTAATGAGATGGCGCTCGCTACCTGAGAATATGAAGTTGGCATTGCTGCATTTCTGCACATAAGTGCGTAATATTGCTTCCATGTTCTTCTCTGGATAATAGCCAATCTGCTGGAACTCGTCTATCGCCACGATACATTTCTTGTCAGCATGCTCCAAACAGGCAAATATCTCATCCAGGGTATAGAGCGGATTGGAGATATCACCTAGCGAAAGGTTAAAGGTTGGCGTGTTCGAGATGGGATCATAGCCGAAACACCCATTGATAGATTTCAATGTGTTGACCACCATCTTGAGCATCTTCTGACTGCGATGAGCCGCCTGTTCGAAAACAGCCTTACCTAGTTCGAAGGCAAACTCCTGGATGCTCGAAGTACGGAGTATGTCGATGGAAATGGCGATAAAATCATTCTTGACCATCGGCGAGTCAAGACAAAAGTCGATAAGCTTACTTTTGCCCACACGCCGTGCAGCCATCAACACAATATTTTCACCCGAAGTTACCTTTCGGATGATTCTTTCTGCCTCCACCTCTCTGTCGCAGAAGTACTCTGGCTTAATCTTGCCTGTGATAATAAAAGGATTCTCCATACTCTTTACCTAATTAAATCATTAGTTATGGCGGCAAAGATAATAAGATTTCTCGAATTATGCAAATTAAATTATGCAAATTGCATAATGCAAAACAAATAATTCGAGATAAGCTGCGAAAATATATCAAAGAGCATCAACTTTCGCAGATGAATGGCCCCACACGCCCTGAAAGGGCAGAAGCTTCTAGCCCAGGGCATCGCCCTGGGTTATTTTGGTCACACATTGTCGCCCTGTAAGGGCAAAAGCTTTAAAGAACCAGGCAATATATAAAGCTTTTGCCCTTACAGGGCGCCTTGCTGATTGCTATTATACCCAGGGCGATGCCCTGGGCTAGAAGCTTCTGCCCTTTCAGGGCGTATGACTAAGAGCTTTGGGCCTTCCGCTCGTCCTTGAACCACATGCGAAAGTTCTATAATTTGCCTCAAAACGGCATCCCTATACCTGATGCCTCATAGTATTCTCATCTTGAAATGCAGGGTATAACTGCGAGTTTTGTCGATGGCATATTTCTTCAATACACCAGGTCCGCAACTGCTGTTACCCAAGCCCAGAACGGCACAATCGAGACTGAGATAGGTGTAGCGCAGGTTAGGATTACCAGACTGCTTCAGTTCGAAATCGTGCCGGGCGGCATAGAGGTCTGCCACGCTATATGGCAAGGCTGAGAAACTCAAAGGTGTATCGCCGGCAGCGATAACCTGCAGGGCATTCTTGCCATTTTTATTGGTCAGTTCGATATACGAGCAGTCCTCGTGGTTGCCGTTGTCCTGCGGACGGGGATAGTGGGTAAACTGATTCTCCACGCTACTCTCATACCATCCTATCGGACAAGACTGCTTGCGGTCAGGATAATTCTCCCAAGGTCCTCTGCCATACCATTTCACCAGGTCGTAAGCCACTCTTGGCAGCTTCATCATCAGGCCCAGTCGAGGAAGTTCAGGCAGATTGCCCTCAAAACTATAGGTAGCCTTCACATCGACGAAGCCGTCCTGCTGAGGAGCTACCTCTAAACGGAGACGGATATTACCGCCAGACTTAGCCGATGCCGAAGAACCAGCCTTATCTGATGCCCCATCCTCACCATAATGATATACATACTCCCCATCCTTCAGCGGGATAGCAGAGAGCGTGCTGTCGAGATGAGTCTTCTTCCAATCCTTCGCTATCCAGTTGCCGAAACTCTTGTCGTTGTCGGTTGGCGCACGGAAGAACTGAGGAATCACGGAAATATTGCGTGCCAGCAACTCGGCAGTTGACAGAGTTGCCAAACGGCGGGAAGACTTGTATCGCTTCATGGCATCCGCAGCCAGTTTCCAGCCAGCTTCATACAAGTTATCGCTGAGGGCTATCTGTTCCCTTCCTACCTCTACTCCCTGCTGGGAAATAACTGAGATATTCAATCGGGAATCCGTATTTTTATACGCTTTGAAATCATGCAAGCTGCATAACTTTGCACTATCACCCGGCTGTACTGAAGGCATTTTCAGCACACTCTCCTGACCGACAACCCCATTTTTCGTCACCTGATACTGGCAACTGAAGCCCTCCAGCGAGAGATGAGAATGATGATTCTTCACCCAGACCTCATCCCCTTTCTGAGTTATCCACACCGGTGCATAAACATGCTTTACCTCCTGATACTTAGCCGATACCGAGCGGTCGGAGAAGACCACGCCGTTCAGACAGAAGGCTTTAAGATTAGGCTTATCACCGAAATCACCGCCATAGAGCACATGGTTGGTTCCCGGAGCATAGATGCCCTGGTCAACCCAGTCCCAGATAAAGCCGCCAGCCATACGGGGATGACTGTATATCTCCTCCCAATATTCCTTGAAATTACCCAGCGCATTACCCATACAATGGGCATATTCACTGGTAAGCACAGGACGATTATCGTTCTTTCTCATCGCAATATCCAGCAGATGTTCCCATCGGGCATTCTCCGCTCTCTCCTTGTCAGAACCTTCGGGAACGCCCGGATTCAGATACTCAGCCTTTACACGGGGATAGAAACGGCTCAAGACATCCACACAGTCCGGGTCACTCTCATCAAAGTCCTGCTCGTTCAAGCCCTTCGCTGGCTGATAAGGCGTCTGAGCACCTTCATAATGTACCAGTCTCGTTGGGTCGAAGGTATGAAGCCAGCCTGCCATGGCTGCATGATTGGCACCGAAACCGCTCTCGTTGCCCAAGCTCCAGAAGATGATACTCGGATGGTTCTTGTCTCTCTCTGCCATTCTCACGGCTCTGTCCAGAAAGGCGGCATTCCAGTCGGGAGTAGAGGTGAGCGTACCACGGAGTCCGTGGGTCTCGCAATCTGCCTCATCCATCACATAGATGCCGGCACTATCGCACAGTTCATACCAGCGGGAAACATTCGGATAATGACTGGTTCTGACGGCATTCACGTTCGCCAGCTTCATCAGCCGGATATCGCGCTGCATCATCTCCTCGGTCATCACTCGTGCCAGTTTCGGATCATGCTCATGCCGGTTCACGCCACGCAGTCTGATAGGTTTTCCGTTCACCATCAACTGTCCGTTTTCTACCGAAACCCATCTGAATCCGATGCGCTGCTGTACCTGTTCCACCACACTTCCCTGCTTGTCGAGAAGTGCCAGTTTCAGAGTATATAAATAAGGTGTCTCAGCAGTCCAGGCATGCGGTTTTTCCACTACTCCCTCCATACGTTCGAATTTTCTTCCACCTCGCTGCGGATACCATTCGTTCATCAGTGCTGCCTTATGATTCAGGTCGAGAATCTCGTCGGCAGAAGCCTGCAGAGAAGCCTCCAGTCTGTCAGTTCCCGGCAGTTTCAGCATCACGCCTTTATCTTCAGCATCCTCCAGCCACGCCATCAGCCGGTAACCTTCTCCCTTCTCGCCTGCTGCCACCGCCAGTTGCGGATTGATCTGCAGGGTGAAATCACAAGGAGAGGATGTAGCGGAAGAGAGCTGCGGCAGGGTGCGAACGGCGAAATCACGGATGCGGACATTCGGTGTGGAATAGAGCCAAACATCACGGTGGATGCCGCCGAAGCGCCAGAAGTCCTGATCTTCCAGATAACTGCCGTCGCTATACTTGTAAACCTCCACGGCTATCTCGTTCTTGCCAGCCTTCAGATAAGGAGTCACATTAAATTCGCTCGGCTCCATCGAACCCTGCGAATAACCCACCTTCTCGCCGTTCACCCATACATAGAATGCGCTCATCACGCCCTCGAAACGCAGGAAGGTTTGACGGTCCTGGCGGAACAGCAGCGAGTTTGCCTTCAGCTGGAAGGTACGTTTATATTGTCCGGTAGGATTGCGTTCCTCGTAGGTGGTCCAGTCCTTCTTGGGTGTAGTCATCACATAAGGAGGATTGATTTTAAAGGGATAACCTGCTGATATATAGATAGGTGTACCATATCCATTCACCTCCCAGTTGGCTGGTACCGCGAGCGATTTCCAGCCCTTGCAGCTATAGTCAGTACGATAGAAATCCACGATTCGTTCCTCCGGCGTCTTCGTCCATCTGAACTTCCATTCACCGTTGAGCGACATCTGGCTATCTCCCTTCTTTGCCTGATAAGGCATGAATGCAGCCCGTGCCGGTTCCCGGTTGATGGAAAGCACATGCTGGTCTTCCCAGTCATGGTGCTCTGCAGCAGCTGAAGCCTGAGGTGCAAGGATTGGCAAAACCATCCCAGCCATCACGATCATGATTTTCCGTTTGTTCATCATATTATTTATTTTTTAAACAGTTTACCAGTTTATCGTTTTTGTCCATACAATAAAGACGCCCCACCCCATTTTTTGTAACTGAGAATGAGTACTTTTTAGATTTACCGTCGCTCTTACGCGCACACGTATAAGTGTTTTTTCTCGAAAAAAGTCTTAAAGTCTCATTTTTCAGGAAATTTTTAGTTTATATATCTGATATATAAGTGTTTATAAGAATGATACTTTTCTGAAAATAGCCAGAGAAGTCTCATCGAAGTATCATAAAATAGGGAGAAGTATCATAAAAAACCGGCAAACAGCATACAAAACAAGCGAAACAGCATACAAAACAAGCGAAATATCGAACGAAATGCATCAATTATGTCCACGTACGTGGTTACTCGTACCCACGTACATGGGTAGCCATGACCACGTACATGGGTACGAGTGACCAAAACGTTGGGTATCCATGCCCAAAGCCTTGGGCAACAATGCCCTACATAGTTGGGCACGAATGCCCAAAGCCTTGGGCAAGTCTGGGCAAAAGCATATATAAAGAGACTTGTCCTAATTCCATAGACGTTTACTCTTTCTTAAAACTAGAAAGGTAGACACTACTACTGATATAAAAACTGAAAAAATAGACGCTACGGACTCAAAAAGACTGAAATAATAGACGTTTTTATAGTCTTTTGCAACAACCCAATGCCGATTTTATGATACTTCTCCCTATTTTATGATACTTCCATGATACTTTTTTGTAAAGATATTAGAAAGTCTCATTTTTACAAATCACTATATATCAACACTTTACAAGGATATTTCCACCAAACAATGAGACTTTGAGACTTTTTCTCAAAAAAAACTTATTACGCAAGAAAAAAATCTGCACCATCTGCGTCATCTGCGTAAGATTCTTAAGTCACACAGATTTCGCAAATGGCGCAGATTTCCTTTTATTGCACTTCCAGATAATCGAACGAAACGTTCGGAAGACCAGAGAGGATTATCTGATAGGTACCGGCATTGATCTGAGAATCAGTAGTGGTACCGATGGTTTTGAACTTATTCGGCGTTTCAGGGAAGGTCAAGTCTCTATCCAGCAGGACAATGCCCTTGCTGTCCACAATCTTCAACCTGCCAACCTGCTGCTCACCGGTTGTGTTCTTATAGCGGAAACGCAACATGTATTCGCGGGCTACACCAGGATTGATGGTCCAGGTTGAGGACTTGCTCTTATAGCGCACAGCCGGGAACACTTCGTTGTCCTGAGGCAACAGCTCCTTCGGATATTTCTCTACCACATCCTTATCCAGGTCAGCCCAGTAAGTCTTGCTCATTCCGCTCTCAGGCTTGCTGCCCTTGAAGGCGACATTCCACTTCTCAGCATCTCCTATCTCTCCCTTGGCAGCAATGGCAATGGCAGAGATGATTGCCTCTCCCACCTTTACTTCCGGGAAAGAAATGGTCAGCAGACCGCCCTTTACCTTGATATCTACCACCTTCTTGCAGGCTCCCGCAAAGCCAGCCTCAGCCCAAAGGTCGAGGTCATCTACTACCACGGAATCGTTGATGGCTACATCAAAGATGCGCTCGCCTTCACAATCGATGCCGGCGCCCTCATGCTTGCCCAACCAAGGCTCAGCAAAATAAAGTTCTACGCTATATTCTCCATCCGGAACGGCAAACTGATAGTTCAACGCATGACGGCCCCAACGGAAATACTGGAAGAGCTGTGCATCATGAGCCGCAGCATGATGAGAGGCTTCAGATGATGATTTCAAGCCATGAATGCGGGAGGTGATATGTCCCTGACTCGCCGTAAACGGATTCATGCCGAAACGCTCTGCCCAGGAATGAGAATAGACGCTGTCGTCCTGCTCCCACTCGCTGCCATAACTGTCTGTAACGGCATCACCGCCACAGTTCAGTCTATACAGATAGGTATAACCCTCGGCTGGTTTCAGAAGATTTCTGTTGCGGTCGGCAGCTGTAGGCGTAAGCGTATCTGGCTGTACCTTCGTATAATGATTGCGATACCAGTAGAAGCCTTCGGTAGGCTGTTCCCAAGGCGTGAGAAGTCCCTTGTAATTGAACGGTCCCACCTTGTCGATACGGCGGTAAGCCTCATCCGGCTGTACTCTGCCCGGGTTCTCATGCGATACGAAAAGCCACTGGAAATGGCCGCAGACGCTGTCCTTGGCACTCTCTGCCAGCATCGCCTTCTTGCTCAGAAGAGATACAAAGGCATCTTCGGTATAGGCTTTTGACAGAGCCTTCGCATCACCGGCATGCAGTTTCTCTGCATCGGAACTGCGGAAACCGAGCGTGCGCCAGGCACCATATTCACCATTCAGCAACTGGTTAGGCTGCTTTAATTCCTGATCATATTTATCGGCTGTTCCGCCGTAGGTTCCGCTCCAGTTCTGAATCACATTCCAGTCGCTTCCCTCTCCTCCATTACAGGTGGTGATGGCGCGCATGGTCTGGGCGGTAGGATCCATCTCCCGGATAATGGCAGCACACTCCTCGGTGAAATCCTTCGGCATCACACTCTCGTTCTGAATGCCCCAGAGAATGACGCTAGGCGAATTGCGGCGCTCCTTAATCCAGCGGCGCAGCAGACGCTTGAAGTTCTTGCGGAAGGCGGATGTATCATACCAGACATGTGCCGAGAACTGACTCCAGAACAGCATGCCCTGCTCATCCAGCAACTGCTGGTAATAGAGATTATGTGGCTGATGAGCCTCACGGAAGGCATTGAAACCTGCCTGGCGCATCATCTTGACACGGGAAGCTATCTGCTCGTGAGAGAAGGCATGACTCTGACCGAAGAGATGCTCGTAATCGCAGGTTCCGTTGATGAAAACCGGACTGCCGTTGAGATAGAATCTGCCGTCTTTCTTATCCATCTGGGCTGAATCGCCACGGAGCGCAGCCTGTTTCTGTCGGAGTACCGGCCAGGAGATGGAGCGGATGCCGAAAGGGGTAGCCACATCATCGATGGTCTTGCCCTCTCGTTTGATGATGCTGGAAAGGGTATAGAGATAAGGATCCGTGATGCCCCACAGATGGGCATCGCTGACCTTTGCCTGATGACGGACCACCTGGGTCTCGCCTGCCTTCAGGGTAATCTTTCCGGCCTGGCGGAAAGCGGTCTTGCCGCTGCTCAGCGCCAGTTTACTGATTACCTCGATGGTCTGCTCATGGTCGGAATAGTTCTTCACCTCGGTATCTACGAAGACGCTGTCGCATACTTCATTGTTCCAGACGTGTACTCCAAAAGGCTCTACCCTCACCTCATCGGTTTCGATGAGCGATACCGGACGGAAGATGCCGAAAGGCTGACTGCCCTCCGAGAATCCCCATTCTGATGAACAGCCACCGCAAGGCCAAGGATTATTGGTCTGCATGGCAGGATGTTCCACCTTGATATTCAACGCATTATCACCCTCACGGAGCGCATCCGAGATATCGAGCGTAAAGCTGGTTCTGCCTACCAGTTCCTTCGGATAACTCTTGCGGTTCACCTTGACCGTAGCAAAGGTTCCCACACCTTCCAACTGCAGGAAATAGCGTTTTCCGGTCTGTTTATGAACGGAGAAATGCTTCTCGTAGGTGGCGGTACCATGCAGATTGCCGTGCTTCAGCTGGCGGTAACCGTAATAATCGTCCAGATTACTAGGCACATTCACCCGGAAGGTTCCCATCTTCTTCGTGATGCTGTCTTCCGAAGTCTTGCCGAAGGTTACCTGCCAGTCCTGATTCAGACTCACAATCTGTCGCTTTCCCTTCTTTTCGGGCGTCGGGAAAGAAACCTGCGAGCGTCCCATCGGCACACTCGTAGCCACGGCAATGCCTCGCTGCCCGGCATGGTTCACGGCACAATAGAAATGGTATACCACGCCCTGATGCTTCAGCACATAACTCTTATGGGCGAACATATCATCATAAGGCTTGGAAGGATAAACCAGGTCGGCTCCATCCCAGTCCTGCCAGTTCACCAGGTCCCGGCTTACGGCAAATGTATTGTAGGCGTTGTATTTTCTCTCCGGATTATAGGCAGAGAAATAGAACATGACATAATAATGCGGGAACTTCACGATCTGTGCATCTCCTGTAATGATGCCCGGAGCCTCATGAAAGAACACCGGATTGCCAGTCTTTCGCTTGGCTGTGCGGAGAGGCAGACGGCGCCAGGAAGTCATGTTGCTGGAGAGGGCGATACCGATACGCTCTGCCTTCAGCTGGTTGGCAGGGTTGATGCCACCGGCATTATAGAACATGACGAAAGGTTTGCCCAGCGTCTTGTTCTTGTCCCAGTAGACGGTGCTTTTATAGTGGGTAAGTTTCTCCCACCACTGTGCACTCTTATCATTGATAGAGAGAACAGGCGAAGAGGATGTTTCCCAAGGATGTGCCTGGGTGATATCGCCTTTGGTAGAAGCCATACCCATATTGAGCGGCTTGCGGATGGCCTCATAGCCCGTACCTTCTCCACCGAAATAACTCATCCAGTGGCGACCTTTGTATTTTGCCATCTCATAAGATCCGTTCCAGGTCCAGTCTATCAGCGCCGGATACCCTGCACGCTGGTTCATGTCCCATCCCTTGTCGGCATAGCAGAGCAGTCTGCCCAGGGTTTTCCATTGCAGCAGGTCGTCGCTGGTAGCGAGCCATGTTTCATACCCTCTGCCATCCGTTCCGTCCTTGCCGTTGTATACCACATAGGTCATAAACCAGCGGTTTCCTTCACGGTACACCATCGGACAGTCTATCTGGTGGTAGTTGTCCTCAGGAGCTACCACCATACCGTATTTATAAGGCGTCTTCACCTCGTCGTATATCTTCTGCATCACGTTTTTGCTGATTTTCTGTGCAAAAGCGGTGATGCCGCCAAAGACAAGAAGAGATAAGAGTACCAGTCTCTTTCTTTCGATCTTCATATTTTTATTTTAGTACAAATTAATTTTAATCTTACAAATACAAAGACGTTTGGAGATAGTTTTTGTAACTATTTGCATAAAGTTTATGTGTTTTAGAATTACAAAACATGAAATGATAAAGATTTAGAAGAAGTAACCCTAAATATAATGAAGTAATTACGAATATTACTTCATTATATTATAGGTTAAGTTTAAATCTCTCCTTAAACATAGCCATTTCTCTTGCAGGAATCTGAAGCTGAATCGCCAAATTTTCCCATCTTGAAAGATGGTGACATATTGATATAATCATCATCCAATTCCCTTTTAAATCTAAAGCCACCCATTCTGGAGAAGTCATCTATGCCCATGAGGTAATCGAATGAGGAATTTCTCATAACACAACTCCCCTATCGGCAAGTTACCAAACACTCAACAACTGTTAAAAACACCCGCCAAATCATCACTTTTCTCCCCAAACTCTTGCATAACTCAAATAAAAGCCGTACCTTTGCATCGTCAGTCCTCGCCAAGCCTCTTAACAATGCTCAAATCGTGCGAGGCGTTTTTTGTTTATGGCACATCTTATTCCATTCATAAAACAGTTCTCTTCATCAGCAGAACTTGTCACCTTGCTTCGTTCACGAGGCTTGTATATAGAAGACCAGCAGAAAGCCGAGGATTATTTGGATAATATCGGTTATTATCGCTTGTCTGCCTATATGTACCCTTTGCTTAAGTCTCCAAAGACAGCCCATATTTTCAAAGAAGGGGCTACATTCAAGAAAGTCATGATGCTGTATCGCTTCGACAAGAAACTTCGACTTTTGATATTTAATGAGATTGAGAAAATCGAGATAGCGGTTCGAAGGGCTGTAATGCAGATACCCGCAGAAATGACTAACGATCCGTTTTGGCTTACCACACCGGTATATTTCCTTGACAGTGCAAAATTCAACGAGACGATGCGAGCCATAAGCGGAGAATATGCCAAGTCGAAAGAGGAGTTTATACAGCATTTCAAGAATACTTATTCTAATCCATTCCCACCATCATGGATATTAGGCGAGTTGCTGACTATCGGCAATGTGAACGCCATTTACAGGAACATCAAGCAGAACCGCATACGCAAGCGTATAGCTAAAAGATTCGGATTGCAGATGGGCGTCTTTGAGTCATGGATGACCGTCATAGCTGTAACTCGCAACGCATGTGGCCATCACGCAAGGGTATGGAACAAACGGAATGCCATGCAACCTGCCATACCAAGCAATCCTACCGGATGCTGGATTACCCTACCGACCGACTCCATGCGCACCTATTTTGATCTCTGCATCATCAAATATTTCCTCAATATCATATCTCCGGGAAATGACATGTTGGACAAGATGCAGACTCTCTTCGCAGAATATCCCGAAGTTGACCTCAGCGCACTGGGCTTCCCTTCAGGCATTTGGCAGAACGAGCCATTGTGGAGCACCCGATGACGAAGACAGGGACTGTCGAAAAAAGAAAAGAAGGAAAAGACCTGCCACATCACCAACCATCCCCTTTGCATCACTTGACTTTATACCTCTTATATATGAGGGTGCACCATAGACTTATGACACACCCGCCAAGTTCTCAATAGAAGTGCAAAAATCTGAGGGGTTTAGGGTAGGGTGTGTAGAGCTTACATGCGAAACTTGAGTATAACTAAAATCCACCTAATAAAAAGAAAAAGGATAGAACATAACACATGATTTGTGCTATACTCTATCCTTCCAATTATATCATTCTATTTAGTAGAACAGCCAATCAATCGCCTTGTCGGCACCTGAGAGACCGGCATCACGAGCGGTAATCTTATCGCTCGTAGCACCGAGCACAAGCAGGAAGTCCTTTGGCAAGAGCATGGTGTGCTTGCCGGCGGCAAACTCATACTTGTGGATGTTCACCTGGGGCATGCCGTCGATGCGGATGGCGCCAAAGATAAGAAGAGATAAGAGTACCAGTCTCTTTCTTTCGATCATATTTTAATTTTAGTATCAATTAATTTTAAATCTTACAAATTCAAAGACGTTTAGAGATCGTTTTTGCAACTAATAGCATAAAGTTTATGTGTTTTAGAATTATTAACCATAAAAAATCACACATTATAAAAGGAAAAGGGTATCTTTGCAACAAACTTAAAAATTACAGACAATGAAAAAATATATATTTATAGTAGTCTGCATACTTTTTGTGTACACTTCCCGTGCACAACAAATGGTTCCCGGTGATATACCTACCCCAAATGCTTCAAGTCTGGGTATGTATGGCAATATTCCTGTATCTTACTATACAGGTCGAATAAACATTACTATTCCTATATATGAAATGCAAGCAACAGGTCTTACATTACCTATTTATTTACAATACGATGCATCTGGAGTTTTAGTCAACAGTTTGCCCAGTTGGACAGGACACAACTGGACACTTATGGCTGGTGGAGCCATTACAAGAAGCATAGAAGGAGTAGCTGACGAATATGAGCCTATTCAACAAAGTACAATACGTCCTTTCACAAACTATTTTCACTCATATAGTCAAATACGGGAAGACATCAACAATGACCAAAAACTAACCAACAATATCGAAAATATCAGATACGACTATGCACCAGATATTTTCTATTTCAATTTTATGGGAATATCAGGCAAGTTTTTCATGGGAAATGACGGGCAATGGAAAGTTTTATCTGACAACAATATTGATGTGGTTTTTGATGTGAATAATTCTCAAAATTACATCGAACCATTTATCAATAAAATGCCAGGCAATACAACTGGCACAAAACAGCCAAAGGTAATCAAAGGCTTTACACTAAGAGATGACAAAGGGAATATTTATGAATTTGGAGGCGACAACAAATCCATAGAATACACCACTAACTTTTTCTCCCAAACAGAATATGAGAGAGTAGAAAGTTGGTATGCCACAAGTTGGTATCTCACAAAAGTCAAGGATAAGTATGGGAATGTATTGTTCACCCTAGACTACGAACGAGGAAAGTTCATCGCCCAGTTGTATAATTCTGCTGCTTCAACCTACATTTATGAAAATGCTAAAGGATTAGGACTCAAATATGGCCAAGAATATTATTCCAACAATTTTCTATTTCCATACGGAGGAAGCCTCAATGCGCCCGTATACTTGAAGCATATCACTAGCGAAAATAAAGTTGTCGTGAACTTCATATCATCAGACCTTCCGATAGCGACAAAAGACTTATATCCGAACATTAATGTCTTTATTCCTTTCGAGGAGACTGACTATAGTTCATATTACCCATATTATTATCTACAATGCGATAGAAATGATATTAAGCCCTACCAATATGATAGTAGCAACAGCAACAAATACGTAACCCCTTTAGCATCCACACGTCTCAGACAATTGGATGAGATCCAGCTATGCAATGTCGACTCCCAATATGTTTACAGAAAAATCAAGCTAAATTATTCTTACGATTCGAGGATGCATCTCACAAAATACACATTCTGTGATTTTCAAGACACAGAAGCTTATTCTTATGAATTAGAATACAATAATTACAACCTGTTACCAAAGAATTACTTATCCACAGCAGCAGATCATTGGGGATATTTTACTGGGAAAGAATATAAAGCAGGCTCTTCTAACATTTATGAGACAAGAGCACCTGTGCCGAGTAGAGCAACATTTGGCGTATTAAGAAAAATCATTTACCCCACAGGCGGATACAGCTTGCTAAGCTACGAGCAAAACGACTTTTCCCATTGCATCCATCCTGACAAAAACGGAATGTATGATACTACTAGTGTTGCAGGCGGAGTCAGAATTTTCAAAATTGAAGAATATTCCAAGAAAGGACAGCTACTAGGACAAAGGACATTTGACTACAAAAATCCTTTCACGGGGAAATCGAGCGGCGAATTATTTGCTGCTCCATGCTATTCATGGGAAAACTGGATGGCAAATATCAAATACAGTAAGGCTGTAGCCAAGCAATCCATATTCCGCTCCACCTCCATCATGCCTTTATCCAACTCATTTGGTCCACACATAGGATATAGCTATGTTACCGAAATAAATGCAGACAACTCCAAAACAAGGTATCACTACACAAATATGTCGGGAATGGAAGACGAAAGATTCATCAAGGACTTCTGCCAAGGAAAGCCTTCACCTTTTGACAGATTTACCGACAGAGGATATAAACGAGGCTGTATCCAGGACATTACTCATTTTGATGAAAACGGAAGTCTAAAAAAGAAAATAGAATATAGCTATCCGACAGAAAATCTAGAGAACAATTATGTATTGACATCAAACCTTGCCTATGTCAATAATGGTTCTTCAGCCACCTTCAGTTACTATACTGGAGGTGTATATAAGTTATTATACCCTAAATATGACGTGGTTGCCAATAAGACCGTAACATATTACGAGAACAACGACAGTATTGTAGATGTCCTGAAACTCGACAAGATAAACAAGACCATAGACATATCATATGAATACCCACATAAGGCTGAGGTCAGGCTTCTCAATTCAGAAAATACGACACATATGGGTACAACTATCAGAAAGGACTATGGATATGGCTACACTGACGCAACTGACATGGGAAACATGATATGTTCGAACCTATTCTATTTTGAACCAATTTGGTATAAAACGTATAACAATGGCATACAATTAGGAGGAGAGCAAGTGAATTACCAACTAGTATCTGGTATGCCTGTGCCTTTAAACAAATATGTATTCCACGGTTCAAGCAAAAGAATCGCAGAACGTTATCTATCATACTACCCGAACTTCAAGCTCAAAACATACCAAAAGGTAGGTGAGCCTATAATAAAAATTGTTTGGGGAGGAAGCCACCTATATTCAAAAGATATAGGGGTGGACGCAAGCGGAAATATTCTTCCCACAACACATCATTATCTCACAACTTATAATGAATTAGAAGGAGACGAAGATATAGTTTATCCCAACGGCAAACCTATTTATCATTACTATGATTCTTTTGGAAGGCTCATAGAGATTGAAGATGAACTATTTAGACCAGTAACACGTTATTATTACAATTATGGGAAATAAGCATTACATATATATACTTGTCCTGGTATGCCTCTGCATACCAACGTCTACACTTGCACAATATAATGACCAGAACTACGTGAGGCGTGTAGACCTTCTTAAAGCATACGAGAGTGATTGCGACGAAGACCTAGGTGACGACGAACAGCTTCTTCATCGCAAAACTTGGCAATTCTACGATGACCTTGGGAGACCCACCATTCTTGCAAAAGGTGGAAAGAACCTCAACGGCACATACTCGGTCTCTATGACCGAGTATGATAAAATGGGTAGGAAGTCAAAAATATGGTCTTCTTTTGATGGAGGCGAAGACATCGAGGTAGGAACATATTCTGCATTACAAGATAAATCCAGCCTATATTTCAACGATTCCTATGGATTTTCGCAATTTGCGTACAATTCTTTTGGAGAACCAATCATCGAGACAGGACCAGGAAAGGCTTGGCATGAGAATGATAAAAAGAAAACAACTCAATACGTTGTGAACAAAGCAAACTCAATACGCAAGTTCGAAGCACCGATAAATACAATATCCTTAGTTGACGCTGGATATTATGCCGCAGGAACATTGATTGGAAAAATTACAACAGACGAAGACGGCATCAAAACTGAAACTTATAAGGATGGATTGGGAAATATCATCATGGAGAAATTGGGCATCAGCAATACCACTTATTATGTATACAATGCTAAAAACGAGCTTAGGTATGTACTTTCACCTAGTTACCAAGAAGCAGGGTACAAGGACTTATACGCATACGAATATAGATATGATGACCATAGTAACATAGTAAAAAAAGGGTTACCTGGCTGCGAAATGGCAGCATACTGGTACAATCAAGACGATCAAATGGTATTTGAACAAGATGCTACCTTAAGAGAGCGCAACTTATATCGTTTTTTTCTATATGACGATTTTGGAAGAATGGTAATTCAAGGCGTTTGTTCCATTCCTAACAAAAGCGGCAGGACTAATCCTTGCAAATTTACAGGAGACAATAATAGTTTCTGCGATACTGGTTATGTGATTAATGAAACTAGCCAATTTACCAATCCTCAGATTGAAATCGTCAACTATTACGACAACTATGACTTTTTGGATTGTTATAACAAGCTATATCCGAGCATGAGCGATAGCTTAGTCGTTGAAGATGCATGGAACGCCAAGACTTACCTCACAGGAAGATACCAAGTGGCAAGCAACGGCAAAGGAGTTTTCTGTGTCATGTACTATGACATAAACGGCAACAACACTGACACCAAGACCATTCTCTTGGATTCTCATTTTGTATCTGTCCACCAAGACTACAACTTCACCAACAATGTCGTTACAAGTATAAAGAGTGATTATTGTATAGAAAGCGGAAAGTTGAAACACCAAATTTCAAGTAAACTGCACAATTACTATGATGAAAAGACTGGACTGCTAAAATCGACAACTTTGTCCCTACAATTAGCTAATGGACTCGTAAAGACACGGAACATACAAGAATTTAGTTACGATGGAACAGGAAAAATACAAGCATGCAAGCATGGTGGAAATGTGGGAACAACATCATACCAATATAATATAAGAGGACAATTCACAGATATTACCTCCAACAGCTTTACAGAAAAATTATATTACACAGATGGATTAGGTATACCTAGATACAATGGCAACATCAGCAGCCAGCAATGGAAAACTGCTGATGAAACCATCATGCGTGGGTATAAATTTTCCTATGACAATTGCAATAGGCTAACTAACTCCATATACGCAGAGCGTGAAGATATGAGCTATCATCTCAACCGCTACAATGAAGAAATCGTTACCTACAACGCTAATGGAGCCATCAAAAAAATACGCAGACGTGGCCGTAAGGATGACGGTATATATGGAAAAATCGATGACCTTACAATCAATCTTCATGGTAATCAACTTATGTCTGTTATAGACAAGTCTGCCCCTGTAAATTCGTATGCAGCCATGGATTTCAAGGATGGAGCAGATGACACGAAGGAATACTTTTACAATGGTGTGGGAGCATTAGTTAGTGATGCCAACAAAGGCATTGCTCATATCTCATACGACAACCTCAACCATCCTCGTGAGATACAATTCACAAATGGTGGAGTCATCAGATATGTCTATGCACCAGACGGCACAAAACTGAGAGCCACATATCTAACTGCAATAGAAAACATTGTGGTTCCAATCAACACGACTTTGCCTCTCCAACCTGCACAGATATTATCAGAAGACTCCGTGGAGTATTTGGGAGATGAAGTTTATGAAAATGGAGCATTAAGCAAGTACTTGTTTACTGATGGCTACGCCTCTTTGGAAACAAATACTCCTGTTTTTCATTATTTTACAAAAGACCACTTGGGTAACATACGTACTGTTGTCAATGAACAAGGCTCATTGGAACAAGTGACACACTACTACCCTTTCGGAGCTATCTTTGCCGACGCAGGTATCAACCAAGCACTCCAACCATACAAGTTCAATGGAAAAGAATTGGACAGAATGCATGGATTGGATTGGTATGACTATGGAGCTAGAATGTATGATCCTGTAATTTGCACATGGACTACAATAGATCCATTAGCACATAAATACCCATCGTTCTCACCTTATGTTTTTTGTGCAAACTGTCCAATTAACATTTTTGACCCTAATGGAAAAGAATTAGTTATATTAGGCAATAAAGATCAAATGCTTTCTATTTTAACTGTATTACAAAAACTTACAAATGACAACTTGCGCATTGACTTCCAAACAGGAAAAGTAACATTAACCGGAAAAAATAGATGGGACAATCGCAATAAGAAACTAACAACAGGAACCAACTTGATTCGAGGTATCATCAACAACAAATATCTTTTAACCATAAGGGAAGTGAAAGGAAATGACCTTAATGAAGAATTTGCAACAAATACAAACAACAGTAGAAACGGAATAGGAACAGATGCCAATATCAACTTTAACAAAAATAGAGGAACCCCAATAACCGTAGAAGGAGAAAATGGATACGCTATTCCGGCCAATAACATATCATTTTTGGCCTTAGGTCATGAACTCATTCATGGATACAGAGATATGAAAGGAATTACATCCCATAATAAGTTTGTCAGATATACATTTAAGAATTGGCAAGGTAAGAAGACTTTGGATGAGGCACCAGTTGAAGAATTAATAACAACAGGAATAATTGGCAATTACATCTATACAGACAATAAAATACGTGTAGAACAAGGCTTTCCCAAAAGAATAAAATATTAGACAAAATTTAGTTAAATACATATGTTCAATAGTAATATTGGACAACAATATTTTTAGTATGAAAAATAGAATATTATTTATAATAGGAATTGTACTGATGGCACTTTCTTCTTGTAACAACAAAAGCAAGAATGTGCCTTGTCAAATTATTGTTTATGACGAAGCATCTACGACTAAAGCTTATCTCATAAGTTATAATGGAAAAGATTCTATTGAAACTATATGTGGAAGACTTTCTTTCAATATTATTAGAAGATTACACTATAATCAAAAAATCAACACTGAGGATATTTCATTTAGAGAAATTTATCTTCGCAAATCTCAAAAGATAACCAGAAAGCAGAACGATAGTTTACAAACTATAATCTGCCAACTTTTATCAAATCCCACAACAGATACTATACCACTTTTAGTAAGGGATGCCACCTATATATATATGGGGCTTAAAAATCAGTATATAAACTTACCTAGAGGACATATAAAAGACAAAAATATAATAAATATTTCTGAAAAACTTATAGAGTATTCACCCCTATATATCAATACTTATAGTTGGTTTTGGTTGGGGCCAGAAATAGAAGAGCAGATAATACAAGAATACAAGCAATATTTAAGAGAATTTTCTGTAATGGATTAAGGCGTAAACATACAGCATAAGTTTAAGTTAATTATAAAAATCTTTTCAAAATAAATAAGTATGAAACATTTGTTATTAATATTAATTGCATTACTCTTTTGTCAATGTACAAACAAAAAGAATGATGCACTTTTAGAGATTAAAGAAATAGAATCGTCTTATATAGACGATTCCATCAAGGACATAATTATACAATACACTCAAGAGTATCCACAAGACAGCAGTCTTGTCTTATTTTTTAATCTGCCAGTTGATTCTGTTAGAAATAAAGAATACGGACTTGCAGACTACTTCACTTTAGGAGAATTTGATATCCCTAGGTTCGAAGCAGAGATTTCAAAATCTTATGCTTATATACCATCATGTTATTTTGTTCTAAACGGCAGAAGAATTTATATTGTTCCAAAAAGCAATGTTCTACTAACACCCAAATTTACAAAGGATATATTTACAAGCAATCCATGGTTGAAAGATTATTTTGATTGCACAAGACATAATGCATGGCTAATTCAACACAAGATTAACTACGACAAATTACATGAAACAAATAAAGAATATGTAGTTGTCAACAAGAATGTCGAAGTTCTATTAGGCATATCCATAGATGAAGAAAACGAAACTTTCCAACAAATTCTCAAAAGAAACAACAATAAAGCCATACACAATGAAAAATAGAATTATAAATTCAATGCTACTAGTTCTTGTATCAACAGGAACTTATGCTAAAGACATCTTGCACACTCCTATCATAGGAGAATACGACAAACAACAAACTGACTATATTTCATTAAAGAATAACGAAGACAAACATTTTTGGGATTTGTCTAAGATACAAGTTTTAGACAAGTTCTTGCATGTGTCAAACGAGCAAAGCCCATATGATGAAAATTACATAATAGGAACGGAACATAGCACAAGGTATTCCTACCAAAGCCAAAGTGACTCTTTGCTTTTATGGGGATATGAGAACCATACTTCTACTGTAAGATACAATATGCCCGAGGTCATTTATCAAGAAAACCTTGGCACAGGAGGACATACTAAGGGCTTTTTCCACGGAATAGAAATGTATTGTGGAAAACTTGCTTTCCGTATATTCGGTTCTTACGACTTTGAAGTTGTAGGCAAAGGCACACTTATCCTACCAACAGGAGATAGCTTAAGAAACGTAACTCTGACACATTACGTGAAAGCCATCAGCAAGGTAAAATACCCAAAGATAAAGTCCTTGGATGAACTCGCAAATTATGTCTTCAATGAAAAACCATACGACAAAGACAGCATCATCTATAATCAAAAAAATGATGACGCAATCATCACTGTACACCAATATCAGTGGTATGCAGATGGTTATCGTTACCCTATCTACGAAAGTATATCCACAAGCACTTCAAAAAAAGAAGCTCTTTATAAGACAGCCTATTATATATCTCCAGCAGAACAGGAGAAGCAATACGACGAGCCAAACGAAAGGCTCAGAGCACAGCACTCCTCTTACGATTTTACCAAAATGGGGAACGATAGCAACAGTACAAGAAGAACAGAAACGATAAGTATCTCTGGTCAAACTAAGAATTCCAATAATGCAGCAATAACGATAGACTCTCCTATTTCTACAAAAGCAGACCTAACTATATACACGTCAAATGGTATATTGGTAGATAAAAAAAGTAATATATCTATAACAAGGGGCAAAAGTAATTACACATTCAACATTTCTCAACACCAATCGGATGTATACATCATAACATGCAACATTAATGGGAATACCATTTCCCAAAAGATAGTATACTAAAATCCACCTAATAAAAAAAGGATAGAGCATAACACATGATTTGTGCTATACTCTATCCTTCCAATTATATCATTCTATTTAGTAGAACAGCCAATCAATCGCCTTATCGGCACCAGAGAGACCGGCATCACGAGTGGTAATCTTATCGCCCGTAGCACCGAGCACAAGCAGGAAGCCCTTTGGCAAAAGCAGGGTATGCTTGCCGGCAGCAAACTCATACTTGTGGATGTTCACCTGTGGCATGCCGTCGATGCGGATGGCACTGGTGAGCTGAGGCTCAGCCTGACCGTAATCGTTGGCAGTGGCATCGGTCTCCAACTTCGGAGCCCTGGCATATTTCATCTGGTCATCACGGAAATAACCTATCAGGAGTTGCACAGGCTTCTTGGTGGTGAAGGTGAGCGAGGTAGACTCGCCACGCTGCTTGCTGCTGTTCATCACGTAAGCATTCATACCTGCCAACTCAGGAGCGAAATCGGTCACTACACTATCCAAATCGCTGAAGAGCTTGGCACCCTTGGCTATCTTCACTGTCTTGAAGTTAGTCTCGCCATTGATATTCTCCATCTGGAAAGCACCCTTCTGCAGGGTTGCATCCTTCAAAGGCTTGATATCCTCAGCCTTCATCCTGTAAGTACCTGCTGCCTGAGCCTTGAGCATGGTGATGTTCTTCTTCAGATTCGCCAGTTCCTGCTCATATTTCGGCAAGAGTTCACTCCAATGCTTCATATTGCCACCATCACCTCCGATTGGGATACGGCGCTGGGCGGTCTGCATCGAATTGGCATAGAGATAGGTATCCTTGGTAAGATCTACCAGCTGACGGTAATATTCCAGACTCTTTTCGAGCAGCGGAACGGCAGCATCCAGTTCCTTGATATCCTTACCCCACTTATAATTGAGCACATGCTGAGCCGCTTTCACCTTCCAGCCGAAAGCATAGGCAAAAGCACGGTAACAATGCATATCGTTCTGAAGACGACGGAACTCATCCTGATTGCCGGTTACACGACTCGCTACGGCATCGATGGCAGCCACAGCCTTGTCGCCGTGAGCCTCGGTCTGAGCTACGATATCGAGTGGCAACTCACCCACATGAGACTGATGCTTCCACTCCTTCTCTACATATTCGATGAGTTTCTCACCCTCTGGACCGCAACTCTCATAGAAACCAGGATAGATGGTGTACTTATATGGATTCACCAGCTGACTCATGAACATGCCCAGGAGCAGCGTCTGACGGTTGCCCTCAGTAATACCGAAACGGCGGAGGAGCTTAGGCGCAATCTCGCCACTCTCATCGTATGCCTTGCGGATGCTGTCAGCAACAGCGGCATCAGAAGCATAGTAAGCAGCAAGTACCTTATCCCAGTAATTACCCTCGGCAGCTACATCGCGACGGCAGTTCCAGGCATATCTTCCCCATGTCTTGTACCACATCCAGTCGCGGTCCAACTGTTTCTCCCGCTGTCCGCCAGGCAATTTATCTGCCGTATAAGGCCAATCCCAGTAACTAGCCTGCGGATAGAGATGCAGGGCATTGGCGTGATGAACATCGTGCATCGCCGTTACCGCCTTCTGAACGAAAGAAGGAGATGACCAGCGGAATGGTTCGAGATTGGCAAGGATATGCACGTTGCTGATATGGGTAGAACCCAGGGCTGCCAAATCGGTATGAATCTTGGTCCAAGGACCGCGAGGCTGATAGGTGGTCAACGACTCTCCATTATACTTATGCATCGTATAGAGGTTCTTGTAGAGAGGGAGCGCTGCCTCCATCACCATCTTGCAGTCGGTATCGTGGGCACGGAGCAGGACTGGTGGTTCGTCGGTTCTTCCCAAAGCCTTCAAGCCGTCCTTGACACCCGGGATGATGGTCTTGGTCATCCATTCCACATCATCCTCGTAGGTATTCATTGCCTCACCGAGACAGACGAGCAAGCCTACATTCGGATATTTCTCGATGAAGGCTGCTACCGACTTGCGGGTATAATCGCTGATGAGCGGAGTGATAGGACGATGACGGTCCTGCGTCTTCAAGCCATAATGATCAGCAAAAGGCTTGGAGAGGATGATGTTGTAGAACATCTGAATGACGAAGATGCCACGTCGGTCAGCCTCCCTGGTCAGGAACGAGAACATCTCTTCGTTCTTCCTGAAGGTAGCCTCATCCACTTCGAGGGCGAAAGGATAATCCTTCAGTTTGACGAGCGAAGCAAAAGGATGACCGTTCCAGAGATAGAGCGAATTCATCTTGTTGTCTACGAGCATATCGAGATACTGGATCCACTGTTCCTTGTCATAGAACCAAGGGAAATTCTCTGGGGTATAAGGGTATTCGTAAACCTGATGGCCCGGCAGATAAACGGTTTTCTGCAAACCTACACAAGCACCACGGAGCACCATTTCAGGCGCATCCTTCTGCATCAGCGGCACATTGAGAGAACCATGCTGAGCCACGTATTCAGCGATTTCGTTGCAGCCGTAGATGACTCCCGAGCCGTCATTTCCCTGCAACTGGATTTTCTTTCCCTTGCGGATCCATGAGAAGCCTTCCTTCTTCAGTCCGGCAGTATCCTTGGCTTGCGAGAGCGAAATGCGATATTCGCCCTTCTTGCCGTTCACCACTGCAGAGAATCCCAAACGGTTGAGCTTCTTCTGCAGGTATTCCGCAGCATACTGTTCCCGATTAGAAGCCTTCTTCTCGGTCAGGATATTCACTTTTTGGGCAAAGGATACAGATGGAATCAGCATGAGGGCTGCCATCACAAAAATCTTTTGTACTTTTATCATTGTCTTAGTCTTTGTTTTATAAATAAAGACGCAGTTTCCTTCTTTTTGTAATCAATGAAGGAACTTTCGCTTGGGGAATTTAAAACAATAAAAGGATAGAGTATGATATCTATCCTTTTTATTTACTATTTCCTTATTTTATCTTTTTCAAATCCACTTCCTTATACGCCACTCTCTGCCGGCGCCAGGTGTAGATGCAATGCAGTTTGCCATCCTTTCCCTCGATGATACCTGGATAGGAATACTGGTTGATAGGACTGTCTTCCAGGGTGAGGAGATGACGCCAATGGGTGCCGTCATCGCTGATGGCAAGACTCAATGGTGTGCGAGGTCCCTTCTTGGTTCCCGGCAAGGTCTCGAAATTGTTGTAGATAAGCACGTGTCTGCCATCCTTCAGGGTGACAGCATCCGTACCGCTCTGGTTGTTCTCGATGTCGAGCAGGGTAACCGGAGTCCAGGTATCACCACCGTCGCTGCTGAAACTGGTAGCAAGCTTGGCATTATGGGTACGCATCAGGACCTGCAACCTGCCATCCTTCAACTTCAGGATAGATGGCTGGATACTGTAGATATATCTCGCCTTCTCACCCTCCTTGTAGATAGGATGCTCCATATCCACCGTAGCCGAATCCACATCATCGGTACGAGGTTTCAGTTCGGCATCTACCGGACCCACATACTTCCACTTTTTGGTCTTCAAGTCGAGAATCTCCACATGGAATCGCCAACCATTCTTCTCGGTACTGGAACCGCAGATGAGTCTGCCGTTCACCATTTCCGGCTTGTTCTTGATAGGACCGAGGAAACCGTCTGGCAATGCCTCCGGATCACTCCAAGTCTTACCGCCATCCTTCGACTTCACAAGACAGCCCGTCCAGTCGCCAACGGTAGATCCCACCTTATAGAACAGCCATATTTCGCCATCCGGCATGGTATAGAGCACAGGGTTCCAGCAAGACTTGCGCTTCAGATTGGCAGGCAACTTGATATTGGCTGACTTAGAGCGGAAATCATATTTGTAGCCGGCAGGCACACCGAAACGGCGCAATCCGTCCTTGATAGGTCCCTTATCAGCCGGAGTCGTCTTCTCATCGATGCCCGAAAGACCCGCCTTCTTAGCCTCAGGAGTACCCAGGCGATAAACACCATCGGCAGCCAGGATAGGCTTCTCCCAAGCCTTGGCACCCTTCGGTTTCCGACTTACCCAGATGCAGACATCCGGATTGCGCTCGAAGGTACCGCCGAAGTAAGCAGCCACCAGGTCACCATTCTTCAACTGGGTGATGGTAGAGGCATGAGCCGATGGGAATCCGCTGTAATCATAGAGGAATTCATCCTTCAGGATGGCAGCATCGCGGGTAGGGATTTCTACCGAATAATGATAATCGCCACTACCCACCGTTTCAACCTTGCCATCAGGCAGATAGACATCGGCTGTGGTGTTGCAAGGCACGGTGATATCCCAATCCACATGCTGTAAAGTCTTCTTCCACTGGCTCTTCACTACTCCGTATGGAGTCTCGTAATCTGCTTTTACCGATTCGCAGTTCTGAATACTGAAGGCTGGCTTCAACACGATGTGCTTGTAAGCCACGCTGGCATCAGCCTCAGCCACCTGCTGCACGTTGACACCCTTCTGCTGGATACCTCCCAGATACTGATAGCACCAGGTAAGCAAGTCACCCAGAAGCATCACATGATTGCCCGAATTCATCTTCGGATCAGCCTTGTCGCCATTCCAGAGTTCCCAGATGGTAGTAGCTCCGTTCTCAGCCATATAACCCCAAGACGGATAGGTGCGCTGGGTAGCCAGGAGATAAGCCACATCAGGGAAACCGTTGTCGCTCAAACCGCGAAGGAGCCAGGAGATGCCGATGACACCGCAGTTGACATGTTCCTTGGCATCGATGCAGATGCCCTTCACTACCTGCTTGATGAGTTCGCTGCGCAACTCCAGAGGAGCGATGCCGAAGGAGAGCGCCAGGAGATTGGCGGTAGAGGTATTGTTGCCATAATAGATGCTGTCTGGATAAAGCACATGACCCGGACGTCGGGAAGTTCCTGCCTTGTTGGTGAGGAACTGCCTGTTGAAGGCTTCTATCATCCCGCTTCTGCGGTCAGCCCAAACCTTAGCTTCTTCCTTCAAGCCCTGCAGGTTTGCAAACTGCTCTGCCAGCTGCAAACAGCGGATTGTATAGGCGGTGGCTATCAGCTTGCCATCGGTCTTTCGCTTCGGATCCTGACTGTGAATCAGTTCCAGTTTCTCCGGTGGCACGCACCAGTCGCCGTATTTATCCTTGGTGATGATGCCGTTCTCATCCGTATATTCAGCCAGGATATGGTTGATCCATTTTCTGATGGATGGATAAGAATCGATGATAGGCTGCCTGTTGCCAAACTGATGGTAGAGCATATCACAGGTGAAAGGCAGAGCTGCCGGCCAGGTGACATCATCGGTATAATAATTCCAGAAAGCAGGAGCCACATCCGGGATGTTGCCATCCGAACGCTGGGCATCACAGATATCGTGCATCCACTTGCTGTAGAGTCGCTCGTTGTAAAAAACGAAACTCTCTCCCAGCGAACCCACCGTGCGGTCGCCCAACCAAGGCTGGCGCTCGTTGCGCTGCGGACAGTCTACCGGCATACCCTTGTAATTGCCGTAGATGCCCCACCATGCATTCTTCAACACCTTATTTAATATCGTATCAGAAGTCTCAATATGTCCGATGGTAGCCATCTCATCGCTCACGGTATAAGCGGTGAAATCCTCCTTGCGGGCATTCTTCATACCGGTGATGGCAGCATAGCGGAAACCATGATAGGAGAAGACCGGGCGCCAAGACTTTCCGTTTTCCTTGCCATTGCAGACATAAATATCCTCAGAGAGGGCATTGCGGAAGTTGTCGAGATACAGACTGCCGTCAGCCTGCAGTTTCTCGGCATATTTCACACGGATGGTATCACCCTGCCTGCCACGGACCTGGAAACCGATCCAGCCCGCCATGTTCTGTCCGAAATCTACGATGAGAGTATCGTGGCGATGCTTCAGACTTACCGGATGACCGAATTCCTTTTCAACCATTCCCGTCATCGGCTGCGCCATCAGCGTACCGTCAGGAATGGCACAGCGCTCGGCTTTCTGCCACTGGCTATCGTCAAAACCAGCCTGGGTCCAGCCTTTCAGCGCCTGTTCCCTGCGGGCATCATACTCCTCGCCATCATACTCGTTGTTGCTGCGGATAGGACCATCGAAACTCAACTTCCAAGTGTTATTGGTAGCCCAGGTTTCAGTCTTTCCGTTCTCATACTCCACCTTCACGTTGATGCGACATTTCGGATAACCGAAGAAAGGCGTCTTGTAAGCCTTCTCCAGTCGCATCGGAAACTTTCTGCCGTTGCCAAGTTTGATGGCAATGGCATTCTTCTCAGTCAGGAGCGAAGTGACATCGAACGTATTGTAGTAGATGGTCTTGCGGTAATCGGTTGGTGCAGGCTGCAAAGCCTGACTGCCCCCCATACGCTGTCCGTTGACATAAAACTCGTATACACCGAGTCCGGCAACATAAGCCACCGCCCGCTTCACCTTGCCTTTTGCCGCAAAGTCCTTGCGGATATAGCGTGCCGCCAGTCGGGTATGCATGCCTTTCTGTTCTCCCGGCTGCAAGTCTTCCAATCCAATCCAGGTGCCGCTCCATTTGGTTTCACCGAGCAATCCGATGGTAAAGAGCTGCGGTTCGGTCCATTCCGACTTACCTTTATTGGTAGTGATACGCACCTTCCAGTAAGCTTGAGCACCACTCAGCAGCGCCTTGCCCTGATAAGGAATCCACAGTTGTTCATCGCTGTTGCGTTCACCGCTATCCCATAAATCTGCCTCGTTTCGATCCAGTTTTTCTCGGGAAGAAGCCACCAGAATCTGATAACTCGTCTGCACCACGCCCTTCCTGTCAGAAGTAATCTGCCATGAGAAGCGAGGGGTTGATGTTCCGATGCCCAGAGGATTCACCTGATTCTCCGTCCGCATCTTCACCACGTCAACATGACTGGCTGCGGAAAGCGGAAGTGTTGCCGAAAGCGATGCCGTCAGCAACACACTCATCAATATATTATTCTTCATTTGAATTCTTCACTCTTCGTTCTTCACTCTTCACTTTATTTATTCATTCAAATCTCTTTTCTTACCAGCCAGACTCTGGTCTTCTATCATCTTCTGGTCTTTCTTCAGATAGTCCTTGCTGGCATCAATGGCGATGAAAACACCATCGCTGATACCGCGGGTAGCCTTCTGAGGAGCAAAGGTGATGACCTTGTTATCAAACGCTCCGATATATTCCAGTTGTCCGTTGGCAGCATCCATCCACCATACGTTCTTTCTGCTACCCGAAACCTTGCGGAGGTCGAGTTTCATCGGAACACAGTTGTAATTGTAAACCATCAGATAATCGTTGCCTCGGGTAGCCAGCAGACGGTTATATCTTTCACCATTCTCACCGGCGATGATGCTCTGGTCGGGCACACGCTCAAAGTATGGCAGAGAGAGCATCAGGTTCTTGAGATGCTTCATTTGGTTGAATCCTGGGTCGTTGAGCGCCACATACCAAGGCTTCTCGGCTCCATCACTTCCATAACTGGTAGGATAACCTGGCTTCAACATCTGCATGATGGCATTATGACCATAGGTATGACCGCAGGAACCGGCAAAGACACTCCAGTAGGCATAGCGGCGAACATCATAATCCTGCCAGCGCTCCTCGTTAGGATCGTGCAGTCCCTTCGGAATATCCTCGTAGCTTGGTTCGGCATCGAGCACAGGCTTGATAGGTTTGTATGCCCAGGTAGAATCCACATACATCCAGTTGTCTTCCTCGGTATTGTCTGGGATAGGATAATCCTTGTTGCCCATACGCTGACCATACTTGCGGTGACCACTCTGGAAGGTATGGAAATCGAGCCATTTCGCCTTGCTCCACCATTTGGCTGAAGTATATCTGCCACGAGGATGATAGGTCATGAGATGGTTGTGGTCAATACTCTTGATGCTGGTAGCGAGCGACTCCCACACCTCTGGGTGGATATCGCCCTGGATATCGCCACCCATCACCCAGATGATATTAGGCGAATTCTTATAGCGGTTGGCAAGGAACTTTCCGTATGCCTTAGCCTGCTGTGCATTGATATTCTCTGCCTTTACCTGAGAACCCCAGATGGTTACCATGCCGATGTAGATGCCGTTCTGTTCGGCAAGTTTGATGATGTAGTCGAGATGATCCCAATAGCTGTAAACACCAGCGGGGTCCGCCTTCGACAAATCCCAACCGGCAGGGAGCGACTGCTGTCCGTAGATATTAAAAGAAGGTGTGCCGTCCATCACCTGGATGAGAACGGTATTAAATCCTGCTACACGGCATTTCTGAAGATAATACTGTGCCTCGGCTCTATCCAGACGTTCCGGAAGAAGCCAACCGGTATCACCCAACAAGAAGAACGGCTGTCCGTTTTCAAACTGGAGGAATCGCTGGTTGGCAGAAACCTGTAATTTACCATTAGCCCAAGGCTTTTCGTTTTTTGCGGCAGAGGCTGCGGTAAAGATTCCGCAAGCCAGCGCCAATGTTATCATTATTTTTTTCATTTTCTTAAGGAGCTTTGATGTTAAGGAGTTTATACCCATATTTTTAAATCAATCGGATGGTCTCTCCCTTTCGTGTAGTGATGTCATAGGTATTTGCCTTTGGCAACACCACCTTGTTGAGTTTCACTTCTGAATGGTTTTGCATCTGTGGCTGTTCGAAGGCTGAAAAGAGCGGATTCGGATTCTTGCCCTTGGCTGTTTTCATACCCTTGATGCCCTTTAACCGGTTGCCTGCCGGCAGACGGAGACGAAGGTTACCACCGAGGGTAGAACGGATCTTGAGCGAGGTGATTCTGCCATTTTTCCATGCCAGTTCCTCGATGAGGAAACCACCTCTGGTGCGGAGTCCCTGCACCTTTCCTTCTTCCTTCCAGGCATCAGGAAGAGCCGGCAGAATATTAACACATCCGTCATGGCTCTGCATCAGCATCTCGGCGATACCGGCAGTACAGCCGAAGTTGCCATCTATCTGGAATGGTGGATGTGCATCGAAGAGATTGCGATAGGTTCCACCCTTTTTCTTGTTCAATCCATAGGCGAGGAAGTGGTCATCGGTCAGGGTCAACTGGTTGTGAATCAGCTTATAGGCGTGATTACCATCCAGAAGACGAGCCCAGAGACAAACCTTCCATCCCATCGACCAACCTGTACTCGGGTCGCCACGATGTATGAGCGAAGTACGGGCTGCATCGAAGAGTTGCGGGGTCTTCTCCGGTGTAATCTGATTACCAGGATAGAGGGCGTAGAGATGACTCACATGGCGATGATTATCCTGAGGATCATCCCAATCCTTAATCCATTCCTGCAACTGTCCCCACTTGCCAATCTGCATCGGTGCCATCTTTCCCAATACTTCCTTCAGATGAGCAGCATATCCGGCATCTTCTCCCAGAATCTCGCTCGCTCTGATAACGGTAGAGAAGAGTTCGTGGAGCAATTCATTATCCATCGTAGTGCCATAGCTCATGGCTATCTTTCCATCCTTGGAAGGATGAGTATTCTCCGGACTCACAGCTGGCGAAATCACGAGCCATCCATGCTCAGGCTCCGGTATCAGCATCTCATCGAGGAAAGTAGCTGCCCCCTTCATGATAGGATAAGCCTTACGTAGGAATTCCTTGTCGCCACTATAGAGATAATGTTGCCAGAGATGGGATGATACCCAGGCGCCACCGGTCATCCACATACCGGATGTTGCCTTGTCGATTCCGCCCGTCACTCGCCAGATATCGGTATTGTGATGCAATACCCAGCCGTTCTTGCCATACATGGTCTGAGCTGATTCCTTTCCGGTTTCACTTACCTCACGAATCAACCGGAAGAGCGGTTCATTGAGTTCGGAGAGGTTGGTCATCTCTGATGGCCAGTAGTTCATCTCCATATTGATATTGGTGGTATACTTGCAGTCCCATGACGGGAACATCTTATCGTTCCAGATGCCCTGCAGGTTAGCTGGCTGTGTGCCTGGCTGCGAACTGCATATCAGAAGGTATCTGCCGAAAGCATAATAGGTGGCTACGAGATAGTTGTCGTCCTGCTTGGCAAAACGGATGAGGCGTTCGTCGGTAGGCAGATTCTGATACTTGTCGGCGCCCAACCAGAGCGAGTTGCGATGCATCATGCTCTGGAATTTAGCCACATGCTGCGCCATCTGTTCTCGGGCATCCTTCGCCATGGCGGTATGGAGAGCCTGCTTGCTGCGTTCCACCTCGTTGCCGGTAATATCCTTGTAGTTTACGAAGTTGGTGGCGATGGATATATAGAGTACGGCTTCATCGGCATTCTTCACGCTGACCACACCGTCGCGACAGGTCTTCGCACCCTCGCTGCCCTTGATCTGAGCCGCCATTCTGCCCATGAATCTCACCTTTCCCTTCAAGCCTTCGTGTTTGGCTGCCACTCCTTCAAGGGTAGCTTCTTCTCCATCGGTACGGATGATGACATCATCGTGAGGGGAAGTGAAGTTGGCATTGAAGGTGATGCTATGAGGCTTGCTGGCAGTGAATCTTACCATCACTACGTTATCGGCAAAAGAGGTGATGACCTCGCGCTGATAGGTGACGCCATGGGCTGTCCAACGGGTAAGACAACGGGCTGAATCCAGACTCAGTTCACGATAATACTTGGAATAGCCATCCATGCCGGGAGCTGAGATATAGACATCGCCGAAAGGTTCGTAAGGCATTCCGAAGTTGGTATTCGACATGATTTTCTCGGTACACATATCCTGTGCCTTACGGTATTCGCCCTGCCAGATGAGGTTCTGTACGACAGGAAGAGCAGCCTTGGCATGAGGGTTGGCATTCTTGTTAGGTTGTCCTGCCCAAATGGTTTCCTCGTTCAACTGCAGGCGTTCGGTGGCAGGGATGCCATATACCATGGCGCCCAACCGGCCATTACCCAAAGGCAAGGCATCGGTCCAGACCAGCGCTGGTTTGTCGTACCAGAGCTTATACGCTTGTGCTGTAGCCTGCAAAGAGAGGCAAGCCAGACAGCATAGAGTGATGGTTCTTAAGATTTTCATTTGTTTTTGTTTTAATCGATTAAACATTTATATATATAGACGCAAAAAAGCCGCCTTTGTCGTCAGAAAAGACGAAAAAGACCTCACGTCATTTATAAAACGGCGTGAGGTCTGATATATTATCTTCTATCTTATTATCTGATGACAGATTGCAAAACTTCCGGTTTTTCAACCTTCACTTTGCTTTCATCCAACTTACTGCGGTCCAAACCGAAGACACGGATGAAGAAATCGTAGTTTGCCTGGCGCTTGTTGATGCCATAATCATGACGTTCCTTAGGCAGATGCACATTGGTTACCTGTTCCTTGGCACCATACATATTATATATATACTGCAGATACGGATATTCGAGAGATGGAACAGAGGCGGTCCAATCGCCACCATCGCTCACTACCAACAACGGCTTAGGGGCAAAGAAAGCCATCAACTCGGCATTACACGTACCATGCCCCGCCAACTGGATAGGTTTGCCACTTTCGCAAGGACAACCGCCATCAAAATGAGAAGCAAGATTCACCGTTGGGGCTGCTGCCGTGATACGGTCATCGAGTACCGTCAGCAGGACTGTATGCGTACCGCCGCCACTGCCGCCATTCGCTCCGATGCGCGTCTTATCCACATCCTTGCGATGGTTCCACATATAATCGAGCAATACCTCGGCATTCAGAGCCTGAATCACATGGGCACGGTCGGTCTGATGTGAATTCTTGCCATATTCAGCCTCACTCTGTCCCCAGCCATACAGGTCGAAATCTACACAGATAGCACCCATTCTTGCCAAGGTTCCGAGGCGCTGCTGCTCATCGGCACGATATCTGCCACCACCGAAATGTCCGTCGGGACAGATAATCAAAGGATGCTTACCCTTCTTGGCGGGCGTATAGATGGAACCGAAGACATGCTCACCAGGCAAGGTCTCGATGCAGATATTCTGAACCGTATAACCATCATACCTGCGTACCTTTCCCAAAATCGGTTTCTTATGAACCAGGGAATCCATATAACGGTCGATACCCAGTATGCAGCGCACCTCCTTGCGTACAGAATCCTTGCGTGCTTCAAACTGTTTCCGGTTCTGGTAGAGTGTCTTGAGATAAGCAAGCATCTGCTCACCCTCTTCGGTATGGCGACGGGGATATTCATAAGGCTTGATCTTATATACATTACCATTCTGCTTCCACCAGTTGAAGTCGAAATACTTGCAGATATTCGTCAGGGTTTCCTCCAGCGAATAGGGTTTGATGCGGAAGTCGGCATAAGGCAACTGCCTACCGACGGTATCCACATTATATTTGAAGCGGACGCCCCAGCGCTGCGATACGTCCTGCATCACATCGTGAAGACTACGGGTGAAATGCCCCTGATAACTGTTCTGAGCAACAGTCTCTGGCTGGTTTCCGTTATTTTGCGCACTTGCCGACAAAGACATGCTTGCCGCGATAAGTGCCATCATTATGTTCTGTTTCATCATAATCTATCTTGATTTCGTATTCTATATCATTATCGGTATCTACTGTTACCTCTATTTTACCATCAGCCAATTTCTTCCAAGCCACGGTAATCTGTTTGCCATCGCTGAGTCGGGTACTTCCCTTAGCCCAGGTCAAGTCGCCCATCGGCTGAGGAGCGATGATGAGTCTGCCCTGCTCTATGCGGATGCCCACAATATCCGGCAGGAAATGGTTGTTGATATGCGCCATCATGAAATGGTTCATCGAAGCACCCATCTCCGGATTCCATTGTTCGGTGAGCGTGGTCATTCCCTTCTTGATCTGGAAGCCGTAGCCCGGCACATCATCATGCGCCAGCATCTTGTACCAGAGGTCGGCATATCCGTTTCTGAGCAATGCCTGGAAGAGGTAGCGGTTGCCCACATCACCGGTTGTCAGGCGGTCGTGATGCGCATGAATGTCATCTACCAGATGCTGGAGAACCTGCTTGCGATACTGGGATGGAACCATGCCCAGCGCCAAAGGAATGGCATTGGAAGCCTGACTTCCCGAACCGTAATATACCTTTTCTACAGCATCCTTTACCACTGCATCCGAAGAAGATTTTCCAGAAGATGCAGCCTTCTCAACATGCAGGAATTCCTTTTGGAAAGCCTGCAGGATTTCAGAAGCCAGGATGGCATAGCGGTTGGCTTCGGCTGTCTTTCCGCTCATTGCCGCAGCCTTCTGTGCCAGTTTTACCCACTGATAATAATGGGCTGTAGCTACCAGCGGCATCGGGGTATTCTGAGAGAAGCCCGAACGGCCTTTTCCGTAATCATACCAGTCACCCAAACCCTGTTTCAGTATACGGCAACTGTCCTTACTCTGAAGATAATCCACATAGCGGAACATCTGCGGTGCATATTTCTTCACCATCCGGTCGTCGCCGTAATGCTGCAGATAAAGGAATGGAAGCGCTACCAGGGCACCGCCCCACTCTGGTGATTCTGCAAACGGATCGAGCCACTTGCCCTTGAAGTAGATATACTCAGGAGCGGTTGTAGGAACGGCACCATTGGCATGCTGGGCATCGACGATATTCTGCATCGTCTGCTCTATCATCGAGTGACAGTCGTAGTTGTATACCAATCCCTCACCATTGAGCCAATCCTGCTCCAGCCAACCGAGTTTCTCACGATGAGGACAGTCGGTCCAGACAGCCTGCCAGTTGCTTCGGATGGCACGGTCGATAATCTGATAAGCACGGTTAAACATCGGATTAGAACATTCGAAGTTGCCAATCTTCGCAGCTGAATTATAGACGAAGCACGACTGGATATCCTCTATCACTGGCTTGCCATCAGGATTCTCATCATCCTTCATCACGGCACCTTCTACCTGGATATAGCGATAACCATAATAGGTGAAATGCGGATGCCAAGTCTCGATGCGCTTGCCGTCAGCCGACTTCTCGCCCTTTCCGCTGAGCGTATAAGTAAGATAGTAAGGACTGCCCGATTGTTTCTGGTTGCAGGTTCCCTGTGCGGTCAGGGTCTCGGAGGGATAGAGCCGAACCTGCTGTCCTACCTTTCCACTGACTTTAATCTGTGGGAAACCTGCGAGATTCTGTCCCATATCCAGCACAAAGGTTCCTGCCGGAATCGGATGTTTGGCATTGGAAGCCTTGGCGATTTGCTGAGGAGTGAGCTGATGACGGCTCTTCACACCGAAGTATTCCATCATCTTCACCGGCTGTGCCATCTGTTGGCGCAGAATGCCACGAGGTCCCTTCTGTATCACCACCGGTTTCCAGGAAGGCGTGATGCGGGCATCCTCGTCTTCACCACCATAGATACTGTTGAAGGTGATGCTGCTAGGCGAATATTTCCATGAGCCATCGCTGACGATGCAGATGGTTCTGCCATTCTTCAGTTCTATTTCGAGCGAACAGTAGAGCGTAGGAGGACCATAGGAAACCTTCATCTTGGTGTATCTTCCACCCTGCTCATTATAGAATCCGTTGCCCAGCAATACCGAAAGTTGGTTCTTGCCTTTCTTCAACAACGCAGTCACATCGTAAGTATTGTAAAAGACGGTCTTGTCGTAATCGCTCCACAGAGGGGCGAAAACGGCATTCGTCACCTTCTGCCGGTTGATGCTGAGCTCATAGAAACCCAGTCCCACAATCTTCATCGTTGCTTTGCGGACATCAGCCGGAAGTTTCATTTCTTTCTTCAGCCAGATGCTTTGTCTTGACAATGGAGCCGTAGCCTTCCAGTCTGGTTTTCCCCTCGCATTCACCGTTCCCGTTCCTACATAATCTCGGTTACTCGGAATGTGCGCATCCTCATCAGTTATCGCTCCAATCCATTGTGGCTGAGGCGCTTCATTATCCGCCTTAAAAGCAACAGACTTTTGAGCATGAATCTGTATCATGCCCAAAAGTCCTATCAGTATCAATAAATATTTTCTCTGTTTCATATCTTATTCTACATTATTTGAATGCATCCTTCACTACGAGTTTGCCGAGCGTATCACGCTGCCCCGCCAACTTACCATCTACCCATACCTGCAAGCCCTTGCCCACATGATAGCGGGAACCGTCCTGGTCGTAGAGGATGGTGAGGTCGTGACCATGATAACGCACCTTGTCAAGACAGAAGTACTGCCATTTGCCGGCTGGGATGATAGGACGCACCTCGATGGTCTGATCGGCACGAGGACGAAGACCCACGATGCCGGTGATGATGAGATCGCAGAAGGTAGAATGATTGTAATATCTGCTGCGCTCCTGATCGCCCTTCAACCAGTAACCGGTAGTTTCATCAAGATACTCACCGATGTAAGGTTTGCCACGCATGCTCTGACTCTGCACATACTTCTCCATCTCATTGAAGTAAAGGCTGTCCATATCGAGACTACCTTTTGAAGAAGCTGCGAGGGCAGATGGCTTCATCTGATAATTGTTGATGAAATTCGCCATCGCTGTCAGGGTCTGGGCGGTAGCGAAAGGCCAGATGGCACCATCCCACTCACACTTTCCTACTCCATGAGAGCGGAACTGCGGATGGCGGCGCTCTGCGGTGGTTTGTCCGTAAGGAGCAGAGAAACCCTTGCTGTCTGCTGCCTGCTTCCAAGCCTCAGCAAACTTCGCCTCATCGGCAGGGAGATTGAAATACCAAGGCAGGAAACCGATTGCCTCACGCACCTTTGCTGATACTGCAGCATCGCCACTAGGTTGGAAACTTCTCTTCGTGGCTACCTCCTTCGCCTCGCCGGCATTCGGCTTATACACCTCGAAGAACTGATGGTCGGCATCCCAGAGTTGGGTTTCTACCAGATGCTTCAGAGTATCTGCCTTAGCCTCATACTTCCTAGCCAAGTCCTGATAGCCGATGGTCTTTGCCATCTGGGCGATGCCCATCGCATTGCCATACATATAACTGTTGATGCTAGGACGGGCATTCTTTTCTCTTCTGCCGCCACTGATGGTCTCTTCCATCGCATCACGCACATCATACTGCCAGTAGAGTCCGTTGCTCCAGCGGTGGTCATCCCACAGCTGATACTCCTTGTCCAGGTCGTTCAACAACAACTTAAACTCCTTCCGGTTACCGTCAACGAGATAGCGCTCCCAGATAGAGGCAGGCATCCAACTGCTATAGAAATTGATCTTAGCCATCGGCTTGCCACCATTGCCATGATACCAGGTATTCAAGATGCCGTCGAGATACTTACCATCACGAATCCAGCGACTCTCGTGGATATGATGCCCCACTCCAGAGGCGATGAGATTATACTTGTCGGCATAACTGCGAGGCACGAGAAACTCGGTCATCGCATAGCCTACAGGTGTATTTTCGATATGCTTGCGGAGCGTCCACCAGCGGAAATAATACATCTCCTCGAAGTTGCGCTGAGGGCAGTCGAAGAGGGGCACATTCTGCTTCATCCAGTCCCATGCCTGCGCATTCGGGATGGCAGAAGTATGGAGAACCTCCGGCTCCATTGCATTGAAATCGTCTACATAATGCTTGTAATCTGCGGTCTTGAGCACAGCCGAACCGGCATCAGCATCCAGACTCACGGTCTTGACATGAGCGATGCGGTAGAGGGCGGTGGTATCGGTATCACCGGCATGCTCCAAAGTACCGAACCAGTCGGCAGGAGTGTCGATGGTAGGGAAGGTACGGAGGTCGCCGGTACGGAAACGGATACGCTCTATCTGATGCACAGGTGCGTAGAAGATGCGCTTGGTGCTCTTGCTCTGCAATGCCTTGCCATCTGCATCGAGTGTGCTCACGGTGAGGTTGAGCTGGCGGTGCTGGGTATCCAATGTAGCTTCGAAACGATAGGTCTGGTCAGCCTGATAAGGCATCACATTGCCATATCTCGCTCCGTTCTTCACACGTATCATTCCTTCTTTGTTCAGTTCGATGCGGGTGCAGGCAATGCCCTTCTCATCGAGGAATTCAATCTGCAGGGAACCGTTGCGGGTCTGAGCTGCCTGCACATCGAAGGATGCCTTCAGGTAGGAAGAAGCAGGAATCTTGCGCTCTACACAGGCATAGTCGAACGGATCTTCATCCTTCAGTTCGAGCCACTCCTGACGGAGCGAAACCGGCGCCATCAGCGGAGAATAGATATTCCAGGTCTTGAGATCGCCGAGTTTCTGATACTGGGCGAAATCATCATCGGCATGGGCAGTAGCCACGGTCTTGACCGGAACGGGTACATGCGCCACCCAGATATCTTCCTTGTTCATGGAATAGCTCACCCACATATCTGAATCCTTAGGAACGCCATTGCCTTCCTGGATGCCACGGACATACTGCGGACCACGACTCTTATAGTTGCCACCGTATCTCATTGGTGGTACTTCGCCACAAATCAGATTCAGCGTTTTATATTCCAATCCGTCACCACTCAGCGAGATGCCCAGCGGCCAGCGGTATTCAGACGGATTGTAGACAGTGGCATAAGTGCCATCGCTCAACCGCTGTCCCCATATCTTGGCATTGCTGTTGACGAATCCCAGGGCACGGTTGGTAGTAGTATAGGTATTGCCGCCATCCAGACTCAACGAGGTGAGGGCATGCTTCCACAGACTGGCTATTCTGCCATCCGGCAGGGTATAGTCGCAATAAGCCTTGTAACCATTGTTGACAGGTATCAGCTTTTCGCCCCTATCAGCCTCTTCCACCCATTGCATGCGGTAACGTGGGTTGGCAAGGATTTCCTCGCAAGCCGCTCTTACCGCCTTGGATGCTTTTTTATAATTAGGATAATCGGTATTCTTCTCATTGAATCCATGATTGTAATAGATGAAATAGATAGGTCCGAGCGAACCGTCTTTCTTCACCTCTCTCACCACACGGCCGATGCCGTTACCATCGTTCGGGTCGTCCTTTCTGTCCAATGCCACACCATAGTTTCCGGTAGCCAGGAGGATGCCGCCCTTGGATACATACCAGCCCACACGCTGGTGCATGATTGCCTTCAATGGTTTCTGCTTGTAGACATCAGGATATTGCAGTTCCGGCTTCGGCTGGTATTTCGCCTTTCTGAAATCGGCTGGCACATCATATTCAGGGAAGAGAATCTGTGGCTGGCTCCAGTTGTATCCGTCCTCAGAAACCTGCATCAGGGTTCTCGATGGGGGTACATGCTCCTCAGCAGGATCGCTCAGGAAATGCATGTAGAACTTGCCGTTCCAATACGCCATCATCGGCTGATGGTTATAGGTCCAGCCCCCGCCATTTGCCTGGGAAGGATGCTCGCGGTTGGCACGGAGCGTCTGGATATTGTGAACTCCTACCACTGGCGACAAGGCTCCGTCATGACGAGACGGATCTGCCATCGTGGTTCCGGTATAGTGGATGCGGTCCTGCTCCAGCAAAGCCTTCACGATGCGTTCCGGAGCACGGAAGATGGTGCCGTGCTTGTGGTTCTTCGGCACACTCACCTGCTGGCTCACATCGGTGAAATGAACGAAATCCTTGGTAAAATGAGCACCGAAATCGAAGAGGCGGTAACGATCGTAATAAATGAGATAACCATTGCCCAGCGGACTGTTCTTAGGCAGTTTGACGGTGGTTGGTCCTTCCATGAAATTGCCGGTGAACGGTTCAGAAGCCTTGCTCCACGGTCCCATCGGGTTCTTGGCAAAAGCCACCTTGATATTGCGGGCATTGCGGGTATTATCCTTCAATACCATCACATAATCGTTCTTACCACGCTTCAGCAGAGTGGCATCTATGCAACTGAATCCCGGATCTATCAGGAGCTTGCCCTTGGTCCATGTCTTAAAATCCTTGGTTACGGAATAGTAGAGACGGTGATTGTTCTTCTCGTCTTCGATACCCAGGGTGAAGTGCTGGCTAGGCACACACGATGCCCATACCACCATTGCCTGCTGACGGTCTTCATCCCAGAAGAGTTCCGGTGCCCATACATTCACGGTAGTAGGATCGTCCATCACCTCGATGAATTTCGGTTCGCTCCAATGCATCAGGTCGCGACTCTCGGCATAACCGAAGCCACGGTCGCCCCGCCAGCTACTGGTCCATACCAGATGGAACACACCATCTGGGGTACGGATGATGGAAGGGTCGCGCATCACTTTCTGCTTGCCTACCTTAGGAGCAAGGAAGGTGCCCGGAATACTGTCCCAATGGACGGCATCCCTACTATAGATGAACCGCAAGCCGTCGGTTGCCGGCTCGTGGAAAGAGGTTGATACATAAAGATCCTGTGCCTGGGCTGCAAAGCCCAAGGACAGCAACCATAAGATGATGAACAGTTTATTCTTTATCTTTATCATTGTTCTAGAGTTTGTTTCTAATGATTATAGAATAAAGACGCAAGACGCTCCGTTTTGTAACGTCACTATTTAAAAATAAGTTAAACATTTTGGCTGTTTTGTCTGAATGTTGTAATTTTGCATAATATGAATAGTATTTTAGACCAAGACATCATGTTCCTGCCAGGGGTAGGACCCAAGAAGAAAGAGATACTGAGCAAGGAGCTCGGCATCAACTCTTATAGTGACCTGCTGGAATACTATCCATATAAATATGTAGACCGCTCCAAGGTTTTCCACATCAGTGAACTCAATGCCGACATGCCCTTTGTACAGCTCAAAGGCAAGATACTCAGCTACGATGAGATAGATACCGGCAAGCGCAACAAACTGCTGGTAGCCCATTTCTCAGACGGCTACGGTGTGGCTGACCTCATCTGGTATCGCGGTGCCCAATACATCATGAAGACCTATAAGGTGGGAACCGAATATCTCGTTTTCGGAAAGCCAACCATCTTCAACGGCAGATTCCAGTTTACCCATCCCGATATGGACGATGCCACCAATCTCCAGATTTCAGAGATGGGCATGCAGCCCTACTACTCGCTTACCGAGAACCTGAGAAAACGCGGCTACACCTCACGTTCCATAGAGAAGATGACCAAGCAGCTGGTCACCATCCTTCCTCCACTTCCCGAAACGCTGCCAAACCATATCGTAGACCGTCTGCATCTGGTTTCGCGCGATGCAGCCATCCGCATGATTCATTATCCGCATTCCCATCAGGAGATGCAGAAAGCACAGGTACGCCTTAAATTTGAGGAACTCTTCTATGTGCAGCTTAATATATTAAGGTATGCCACCGACCAGCGACGCAAGTTCAGGGGATATGTCTTCAACCGCATCGCCGATATCTTCAACGGGTTCTATGCTCATCATCTGCACTTCGAACTGACAGGGGCCCAGAAACGGGTGATGCATGAAATCAGAGCCGATATGTGCAGCGGCAGACAGATGAACCGTCTTCTGCAGGGTGATGTAGGTTCAGGCAAGACGCTCGTGGCACTCATGACCATGCTCATTGCGCTGGATAACGGTTATCAGGCATGTATGATGGCACCTACCGAAATTCTTGCCGAGCAGCATCTGCAAACTATCTGCGACTTCCTGCAGGGAATGAATATCCGGGTAGAACTGCTCACAGGCATCGTAAAGGGGAAGAAGAGAGAAAAGATTCTTGCCGATCTGGCTACGGGCGACATCCAGATTCTGGTGGGCACCCATGCCATCCTCGAAGACCCGGTAGTTTTCAGAAGATTAGGCGTAGCCGTCATCGATGAGCAACATCGCTTCGGTGTGGCGCAGAGAGCCAAGCTGTGGAACAAGAGCGAGAATCCGCCTCATATCCTCGTGATGACCGCCACTCCTATCCCCCGCACCCTCGCCATGACCATTTATGGTGACCTGGACGTGAGCGTGATTGATGAATTGCCACCAGGCAGAAAACCGATACAGACGCTACATAAGTTTGATACCCAACTCACCAGCCTCTATCAGAGCATCCGCCGCCAGATTAATCTCGGCAGACAGGTATATATCGTCTTTCCGCTGATCAAGGAAAGCGAGAAGAGCGACCTGAAGAACCTGGAAGAAGGTTACGAAACGCTGAAACAGGCATTCCCGGAATTCAAATTGAGTAAGATACACGGAAAGATGAAATCTGCCGAGAAGGAGGTAGAGATGGAGCAGTTTGTAAAGGGCGAAACACAGATTCTCGTTGCCACCACCGTAATAGAAGTTGGTGTTAATGTGCCCAATGCTTCTGTGATGGTCATCCTGGACGCACAGCGCTTCGGTCTCTCCCAGTTGCACCAGCTGAGAGGCCGTGTAGGAAGAGGCTGCGACCAGAGCTACTGCATTCTGGTAACCAACTATAAGCTTTCAGAAGAAACCCGCAAACGTATTGATATCATGTGCGATACGAACGACGGTTTCCGTATCGCCGAGGCCGACTTGAAACTCCGTGGTCCCGGCGACCTGGAGGGAACGCAGCAGAGCGGCATGGCTTTCGACCTGAAGATAGCGAATATTGCCAGAGACGGTCAGCTGGTACAACTGGCACGCACAGAAGCACAGGAAATCATCGACAACGATCCCGAATGCAATGCTCCTCACAACGCCCTGCTCTGGAACCGCCTCAGGGATTTGAAGAAAACCCATATCAACTGGGCAGCCATCAGCTAAAGTTAATAGTTAAAAGTTTACAGTTAGAAGTAATCATAAAGTTCAATGCTCAAAGCTCAAAGTAAAAAGCAATGGATAGAAGAAGAAAGCCGGCTATCAGAGAGCCGCGACCAGAAATAACCCTGGAAGAAATGAGAGCCATTCTCGAAAACATTACAGAAATAGAAAGCGCAACAGGCATCAGATACGTCAAACTGCATGTAACGGCAAAGATGATTATCGGTATCAGAGAGTCATCGGGTAAGGAATTTACCATCAACCTCAACGACCTCTACCGCGCTTATCAGGAATGCCTCCGATTCACCAGTCCGGAGGTAAAAAAGTATATTTTCATGGGGCATTCTCCTGCCGTGGCTCTGTTGAGAATGCTACAAAAGCATGAAACGTACTAAAAGTCAACTCCTTGCATCTCATTTTACTAATGTAAGTTAAAAATAAGGCTAGGGCGTTAAATATCGCCCTTTTGGCTTTAACAACTTTGGTTTTTTGAAGTTTTTTTGTTATATTTGCAACGTCTATATAACAAAACCGCTACATGAAGGCATTTGCCTTAGTGGTTTTTGCAGAATTTCTTGTATGATTCTGCGCTGTTGACACGAACCTAAAAAAGAAAATAGAAAAAGTAGTATGAGTTTTAAAAAAAGTATAAAGAAAATTTCGGTCGTTGCATTGTTGGCGCTAACAGCTTCTCCCGTTTGCGGACAAGACCTGTTGGCAAGACAGGCACCTGTAGACCACAGAATGAAATCGCTCGACACACTCGCTGTGTCGCATTATCGAATGATTGAAGACAGAGAGAACCCTGCAGCCGAGCTGTATGAGGATTTCTCTAACAAGTACGCTCACAGGGCTACAACCTTGCCTGAGCACTTCCGTATCGATCTCCGTCATTTCTGCATGCCAACTCCTAGTCGCGTTGTCACAAGTAACTTCGGTTACCGTGCTAGCTTTGGCCGCCAACATAAAGGTATGGACATCAAGGTTTATATTGGCGACTCAATCCGCTCAGCCTTTTCAGGCAGAGTTCGCATCGTAAGATATGAAGGTGGTGGTTACGGTAAGTACATCGTGATTCGTCACAACAACGGTTTGGAGACTATCTATGGTCACCTCTCTAAGCAGCTCGTTACTGAGGGCGAAGAGGTAAGAGCCGGCGATGTGATTGGCTTGGGTGGTAATACGGGTAGAAGTACCGGTTCGCATCTCCACTTTGAGACCCGTCTCTGTGGTGTGGCTCTGAACCCGGCACTCTTCTTCGATTTCCGCAACCAGGACGTTACAGGCGACTTCTACAGCTTTAACCGTAATACCTACGAAAGCGAATCAGCTGATGCCAATGCTGCCCGCGGCAAGGTTGGCAACGGTGGTTACACAAGAGAGCAGGTTAACGGCGGCGAAGTGGGAAGATACTACGAACTGCCTGCTGGCCACGAGAAGCTCTACCACAAGGTGAAGCCAGGCGAAACGCTTAGTTCTATCGCTGAAAAGCGCGGCGTAACTGTAGAGCAGATCTGCAGACTCAACGGCTACCGCAAAGACAAGAAGGTTAGTGTAGGACAGATTATCAGATACGTATAAAAGAATAAACTCTAAAAAAAGAGGGTGTGTCATTAATTAATGACACACCCTCTTTTTTTAGACCTTTATTTTCGCGATTCCTCGGCATTACAAGATGCCGAAGAGTCGCAATACATCGTTCAGATTGGCCACAACAAGCAGAAGAATCAGTATGCCGAAACCAATATACTCAGCACGCTCCATGAACTTATCGCCCGGTTTGCGACCTGTGATAATCTCATAGAGAAGGAAGAACACATGTCCACCATCAAGAGCAGGGATAGGAAGAATGTTCATGAAGGCAAGAATGATACTCAGGAACGCTGTCATAAGCCAGAATGCATGCCAATCCCATACAGATGGGAAGAGACTGCCCAGCGCACCGAAACCACCCAGACTCTTGGCACCTTCCTTAGAGAAGACATACTTCATATCGCCCACATAACCGGCCAAGACATTCCAGCCGTATTTGATGCCGGCAGGGAAACTCTCGAAGAAACCATAGTTGACATGAGTAATCTTATAATCGAGCATGACAGGATGATTGTAGAAACCAAACTTTACACCCTCTTCGGTAGACTTCAGGAGAACACTCGACTTGACGGTATCGCCAGAAGTCTTGAGATAAGTAACCTGAGCTGTAAGTGCTCTGGCACTATCCTGCGGCGTCTCAGCCGAAGCAAGCACATCCTCTACTCTGCCCAATTCTATCTGAAATTCGTTGAAAGAGACTACCTTTTTATTATTAATAGCAAGAATCTTATCACCCTTTGCCAAACCGAGTTTGCTGGCAGGCGAATCCTTCATCACACTATCAATCTGCAGAGGCACATACAAATCTACGAAGCGAGGACTGCTCTTAATCATACTGAGCATGTCGAGATCGCCAGGCAGATTAAGCGTCACCGGTTTGCCCTGACGGATGATATTGACCTGCTTAGCCTCAGAGAGATTACGATACAGATCGCCATCAAAGGTCTTGAACTCACCCAGATCGGTGCTTACCAGAATATCCTTATCCTGGAAGCCCAATGCCTTTGCCTCGGTATTGAATTTCATACCATAACTCATATCGCGGGTAGCCACATAATTATCGCCCCAATGGAACAGAATCATGGAATAGATGAAGAGAGCCAACACGAAGTTAACCAGCACGCCACCTATCATGATGAGCAGGCGCTGCCATGCCGGTTTGCTGCGAAACTCGTATGGCTGTTCCGGCTGTTTCATCTGTTCGGTATCGAAACTTTCATCTATCATACCCGAAATCTTACAATATCCTCCGAGCGGCAACCATCCCAAACCATAGGTAGTATCCGAATTCTTTGGCTTGAACTCGAAGAGATGGAACCAAGGGTCGAAGAACAGATAGAACTTCTCCACTCTTACACCAAAGAGTTTGGAGAAGAAGAAGTGTCCGCCCTCATGGAGCAACACTAAGATGGAAAGCGACAGCATCAGCTGCAACGCTTTGATCAAAAATACTTCCATTTATTTACTTTGAACTTTGAACTTGGAACTTTGAACTTTATGATGAGCCCTATATCCTACGTTCATTTTAACTATTAACTATTAACTATAAACTATTACTTGAGCATCAGCTCTGTAGCTATGCGGCGAGCCTCAGCATCGGTCTGCAGATAGACATCGAGGTCGGGATTACTGTCGAAAGTAGCCTTCGCCATCGTCTCTTCGATGATATCAGCCATCTGAAGGAAGCCACACTCACCTTTGCGGAAGCCGGCATTCACTATCTCGTTGGCAGCATTCACGATACATGACATATTACCACCCTTTCTGATGGCATCGAAAGCCAGTTGCAGGCACTTGAACTTCTGACAGTCAGGCTTGAAGAACTGCAAATCCTGCGTCTTGAAGAGGTCGAGACGATCGCCATTCAGATGCAGACGCTGAGGGAAAGAGAAGGCATACTGGATAGGCAGACGCATATCTGGCACACCCAACTGAGCCTTGACAGCACCATCAACAAACTGAACGGCACTATGCACAACGCTCTGCGGATGGATAAGCACCTCAATCTTATCAGCCGGAACCCCAAAGAGCCATTTAGCTTCTGTCACCTCGAAGCCCTTGTTCATGAGCGAAGCCGAATCGATGGTTATCTTGGCGCCCATATCCCAGGTAGGATGCTTGAGGGCATCGGCAGCAGTCACCTTCTCCAACTGCTCGTGGGTATAATTACGGAAAGGACCACCCGAACAGGTCAGGAGAATCTTCTCTACTTCGTTGTCGCCTTCACCCACCAGACTCTGGAAGATGGCACTATGCTCGCTGTCAACAGGGAGGATAGGCACATGACATTCCTGTGCAAGATTGCAAATCAGTTCACCCGCTACCACCAGCGTTTCCTTGTTGGCAAGACATATCTTCTTACGCGCCTTGATGGCATGGATGGTTGGTTCCAGGCCCGAGAAGCCTACCATGGAAGCCAGCACCATATCGATAGGCTCAGCCTGTACGATATCGCAAAGCGCCTGAGCACCGGCATAAACCTTGATATCAGGCTCATCACTGAGCATATCCTTCAGCTCCTCGTAGCGAGCCTCATTGGCTATGACCACAGCAGCCGGATGGAACTTGCGAGCCTGCTCGGCAAGTTCCTGCACTCGGTTGTTGGCGGTGAGGCAATATACCTCGTAAAGGTCACTGTGCTGTTCGATGACATCAAGCGCCTGTGTACCGATACTTCCCGTAGAACCGAGAATACATATCTGTTGTTTCTTCATATTTCTTCACTTTATAAGTCGAGCAATCCCTCAGGAATTGCCATTCTGATTTCTTTCTTTTCAGCACTCACCTCTTCGATGAGGTCGTTGCTGGCAGGGATGAGGATTTCATCACCTGCATCGGTTGTTACCTCGAAAAGAAGGTTGAGGGTAGAATCGTCTACATGTTCTATGGTACCTACCACCTTGCCGCTTACGGCATCTACCAGGTGGAAACCGATGATTTCTGCCCAGCTCATGTTCTCTTCATCACTGTCAGAGAGATGACGTGGGAAGAAAACCTCGCAACCGGTATAGTTGCGTGCCTGCTCTTGGGTATCGATATCCTCAAACTTCACGAGCACATTTTCATCGTTCTTAAAACGATATTCCTCTAAATAGAAAGGCACGAGAATGCCATCGATTTCGAGTACCAGGTACTCGGCATCTACACGGTCGAAAACATCATCTGTAATGGCGAAAGTAATCTCGCCCTTCACACCATGAGGTTTTCCCAACTTGCCTATCTTATATACTTCGTCACGTCTAATCATTCAACATTTAACATTTAACATTGATTAATCACTGACACGGATTATCTTGGCACCCAGCGCATTAAGGCGATGCTCGATATCCTCATAACCACGGTCTATCTGGGCGATATTGGCAATGCGGCTGGTACCATTGGCACTCATGGCAGCAATCAGCAGGGCAATACCGGCACGGATATCAGGACTGGTCATTCTGCCAGCACGCAGTTTGATCTTATGGTCATGACCAACCACCACAGCACGGTGAGGATCACAGAGAATAATCTGCGCACCCATATCAATCAGTTTATCCACGAAGAAGAGGCGGCTCTCGAACATCTTCTGATGGAAGAGAACGCTGCCGCGAGCCTGGGTAGCCACTACGAGGAGCACGGAGAGAAGGTCTGGAGTGAGTCCTGGCCAAGGGGCATCGGCAAGCGTCATGATGGTGCCGTCAATAAAAGAATCGATGACATAATGCTTCTGCTCTGGAATCACAAGGTCATCATCCTCTATATTTATCTTCACTCCCAGGCGGCGGAATGCATCAGGAATAATACCCAAATCCTTGACAGACACATTCTTGATGCGCACACCTTCGCCACACATTGCCGCCATGCCGATGAACGAACCTACCTCAATCATATCAGGCAAGATGCGATGCTCGGCACCATGCAGTTTATCAACACCCACGATAGTGAGCAGGTTGCTGGCGATGCCGCTGATCTGAGCACCCATCGCATTGAGCAGATGGCAGAGCTGCTGGATATATGGTTCGCAAGCTGCATTATAAATGGTGGTAGTGCCCTTTGCCAATACAGATGCCATGATGATATTGGCGGTACCGGTAACCGAAGCCTCATCGAGCAACATATAGCAGCCCTTCAGCTTCTTTGCCTGTATCTGGTAAACATTACGCTCATCATCGTGAACGAAGTTGGCGCCCAGATACTTGAAGCCCAGGAAGTGGGTATCCAGACGGCGACGACCTATCTTATCGCCACCCGGCTGAGCTATGGTAGCCTTGCCACATCTACCGAGCAGCGGACCTATCATGAGCACACTACCACGAAGAGAAGAACATTTCTTCACAAACTCCAGACTGTCGAGATAATCGAGTTTCAACTCATCACTTTGGAATGTATAGTCGTGACGACTGTGCTTGGTTACCTTGACACCTATCTCCTGGAGCAACTTAATCAGGTTGTTCACATCCAGGATGTCCGGCACGTTGGTGATGCGCACAGGCTCGTCGGTAAGGATTGTGGTACAGATAACCTGCAGTGCCTCGTTCTTGGCGCCCTGAGGTGTGATAGTACCTTTGAGCGGATGACCGCCCTCTATGATGAAAGACTCCATAAGCTTGTCTACTATATATAATAATGTGGATTACTTTTTCTTCTTATTATTATTTACATTCTTAGGCTGCGCCTCAATCTTCTCGAAAACGAAAGTATCGAGATCGAGCTGGATATTGCCATCGGTAAAACGTGCCAGATCGGAAGCTACCTTGGCTACATCGCTGGAGCCATGGCTCCAGGTTACCAGGTCGCGATGCATCTGGTTGGCAGTCAGCTCCACGAGTTTATCGCGCTCCTCACTTGGTTCCATCGTCTTCAGCTTTTCGAAAATCTCGAAGAGCATAGCTCCATAATGGCGCACCGGGATGTGCTGCATAGGATATGGCAAAGGCTCCGGCTTGGTTGCTATCTTCACAGCATCCGATACATCATAAGGGAAATCGATGTCGAGCTGGAAATTGCTCATGATGGCAAGCTGGTCCCAGAGTTTCTGCTCATGATCCTCTACCCCTCTGTTCTCAGGGAACATACGGTCCATGACTGCAATAATGGTCTCTGCACAGCGCTGGCGCTCTTCACGGTCGGTAAGCGTCAGACAATGGTCTACCATCTGCTGAATCTCACGGCCATACTCAGGCAGAATGAGCTTAGCTCTCTGGGTATTATAGTCTAATCCTTCTATATTCATTCTTACAATATTTTATATAATCAATAATTCTAGAGCAGTTTCTTTGGCATCTTAGCCACGAAATCCTTGAGATAGAAAGGCACGAAATATGCCACATCTTCGAACTTGCCCTCTACAAAACGCTTCTCTGCCAGCGGAGCCATATTCTTTGCCAAAGGCTCAATGCCTTCTACAAGGTGAGCATTCGGATGGTTGATGGTCTCCATACACTTGGCAGCGCCATTTCCGAAGAAGTACACAGGATGCTGGTCCAGATATTCCTTGTAGGTATCAGCATCCACCATATCAGCCTGAATAGGGCGAACCACCTTCAGGGCGCGGTCGAGCACTTCGGCATATACCTCCATGCGGCGGGCGTCGAGCATAGGTACGATGAGGGCGTCTTCCTCCTCAGGATGTTCGCCAAGCAATACAGGCACTGCCATCAGTTCGAGTGTTGGAACAGCGATGAGTTTCACACCGCGACCATAACAGATGCCCTTCGCCATACTCACACCGATACGCAATCCGGTATAGGAACCCGGACCACAACTTACCGCCACAGCCTCCAGCGGAAGACCATGAGAATCGAGGAAATCAAGAGCCTCATCCACAAACACACCCAACTTAACAGCATGGTTCGGACCTGTGTGATCTTCCTGGTTGAAAATCACCTGTCCACTATCACTAATTGCCACTGAGCACACGTCCGTACTCGTCTCAATATTCAAAATACACGACATAATTAAAAAATATATTCTTAAATAAGGTGCAAATATACTCATTTTCTCGCTTTTTTTTGTACTTTTGCAGAAATTTAACGCGAAAGATTATATGATACAGTCAATGACAGGCTTCGGAAAAGCTACCGCGGCCTTTAAAACAAAGAAGATTAATGTAGAGATAAAGTCATTAAATAGCAAGACTCTTGACCTCTCTACTCGTATTGCTCCGCTCTATAGAGAGAAGGAGATGGAAATCCGTCAGTATATCTCTAAAAATCTAGAAAGAGGCAAGGTTGACTTCGCCATCTGGATTGATAAGGATGCTACTACAGATGCCACTCCTATCAACGCGGCGCTTGTACAGAATTATTACCAGCAAATCAAGAAGATTTCGGCTGAAACAGGCATTCCTGAGCCAACCGACTGGTACAGCACTCTGTTGCGTCTTCCTGATGTAACAACGAAGACGGATGTGGAAGAATTGAGCGATGAGGAGTGGGAAGTAGCAAAAAATGCAATTTGCGAGGCTGTGAACCATCTCGTAGCCTTCCGCAAGCAGGAAGGAGCCGCTCTCCAGAAGAAATTTACTGAGAAGGTGGATAACATCCAGACTCTCCTGGCTAGCATCGAACCATACGAGAAGGCTCGCGTGGAGAAGATCAGACAGAACATCGTTAACGGTCTGCAGCAGATTCCGAATGTAGATTACGACAAGAACCGCCTGGAGCAGGAACTCATCTACTACATCGAGAAGCTCGACATCAGCGAGGAGAAGCAGCGCCTTGCCAACCACCTGAAGTATTTCCGCGAGACCATGAATGAGGAAGGTCATGGTGTAGGAAAGAAACTCGGTTTCATCGCACAGGAAATGGGACGCGAAATCAACACCACCGGCTCTAAGAGCAACCAGGCTGAGATGCAGAACATCGTGGTGAAGATGAAGGACGAACTGGAGCAGATCAAGGAGCAGGTGCTGAATGCACTTTAATTGGAAAGTAAAATGAAGAACGGATTGTTAATTTTCAGCGCCCCATCGGGCAGCGGTAAGAGCACAATAGTAAACTGGCTGATGAAAGAGCACCCGGAATTGAAGCTGGCTTTCTCTATCAGCTGCACCTCTCGTGCTCCGCGCGGTACAGAACAGAATGGTGTAGAGTATTTCTTCCTCTCTCCAGAGGAATTCAAGGCTAAGATTGAGGCTGACGAGTTCCTGGAGTATGAGGAGGTTTACCAGGACAGATTCTACGGCACCCTGAAGTCACAGGTAGAAAACCAGCTTGCCAAGGGCGAGTCGGTGATTTTCGATGTTGACGTGAAGGGTGGTGTAAACATCAAGAAGTTTTATGGCGAACGTGCCTTGAGCATCTTTGTCCAGCCACCTTCGGTAGAGGAATTGCGCCGCCGTCTGGTTGGCCGCAATACTGATGCGCCTGAGGTTATCGAGCAGCGCCTTGCCAAGGCAAGCTATGAGCTGACCTTTGCCCCTCAGTTTGACCACGTGGTCGTAAACGATGACCTGGAGAAGGCTCAGCAGGAGGTTTATCAGCTCGTCAAGGCCTTCTTGGGCGCAGAATAGCAATATAAAAGAAAAAACAAAGCAGCCTGCTTTGCTAATCATAAAGTTCAAAGTTCAATGTTGAAAGTTCAAAGTAAGAAGGTAGGAATCTTTGGCGGTAGCTTCAACCCCATCCATACGGGCCATATCGCATTGGCGAAAAGCCTTTGCGAGAAGGCCTGTCTGGACGAGGTGTGGTTCATGGTTTCGCCCATGAACCCATTCAAGAAGACCGCTACCGACTTGCTCGACGACCAGCTGCGCCTGGAAATGGTAGAAAAAGCGCTGGAGCACGAGCCACAACTGAAGGCATGCGACTATGAGTTCCGCCTGCCTAAGCCATCTTATACCTGGCACACGCTGCAAGCCATCAGCAAGGATTACCCGGAAAACGAGTTCACCCTGCTGATTGGTGGCGACAACTGGGCTGCTTTCGACAAGTGGTACCACCACGACGACATCCTAGCCCACTATCCCATCGTGGTTTATCCGCGTCAGGGAGCCAGCATAGGCAATGTGCCAGAAGGCGTTACCATCGTAGAAACTCCACTGCTCAACATCAGCAGCACGGAAATCAGAAAGCGTATCAAAGAAGAGGAAAGCATCAGGGGAATGGTGCCGGAATGCATCGAACAACTGGCTGTCAGAAACTACAGGCAGCTCTAGGCATCCCTCTCTCCGAAACCGCTTTAAATCATATTTAAACAACAAATAGCAAAAAATGAGTTGGAAAGAAATCATTAAGAAGTGTCTGAACGTGGCTTCTGCGCCGATTCGCAGAAATGCCAACTTCTTTGTGTTCATGTACCTGCTGGGCATGATCAGTTCTATCGTGACTACACCAGCCAAGGGGACTTTATACGACAACCTGTTCCTGGAACTCTTTGTCGACCTCTATGTTGTGTGTGCCGTTGTCGCCATCTTCCCCAAGAAGGTGCGCTGGGGTCTGCGTGCCGTACTATACCTTATATTATATAGTACAGCTGCCGCCGACACCTATTGCTACGTGAATTTCGGCTCTACGCTCAACCCTTCTATGCTGATGCTGGTGGGCGAGACCAACAGTTCGGAGGCTAGCAGTTTCCTCTCAGCCCTCATCTCTGCCGAGGTTCTCTTCAGTAGTGTGGGCTGGATCCTGCTTCTGGCTCTCATCCAGATTCTCATCGCCATCTTCCGCAAGCAACTCATCAAGCTATACGTTTTCATCATTACCGTTCTGGAGTTGGCTTCTGTCAAGAAACGGCTGATGGCTATCCCCCGCATGACTGCAGCCATGCCTGCCAGCTTCGGAATCCTATGCCTCATCATCCTCATCGCAGGATGCTGCACCTCCTGGCACAACAAGATGGCTTACCATAAACTTATGAATGGTAGAACGATAGGCGAAGTAGAGCATATCCTGACAGAAAAAGATCATGCTGTACTCTATCTACCAATCTACCGACTCCAATTCAGTATCTATGCCAACCAGCTGGCTGCGCATCAGATTACCCAACTCATTCATGCTGCCCACGAAGTGAAGGTTGACAGCTGCAGCTACCGCTCGCCAAACATCGTACTGATTATCGGCGAAAGCTTCGGCCGCCATCATTCCCAGCAGTACGGCTATTTTATGGATACCACTCCACAGCAGGTAGCCTTGGAGAAATCGCGCAAGCTCACCAAGTTTACCGATGTGGTAACCTGCTGGAACCTGACCAGTTTCGTTTTCAAGAACATGCTCTCTACCCATGTGGTAGGCGAGAAAGGCGAATGGTGCGACTATCCGCTCTTCCCTGAAGTGTTCCGAAAGGCAGGCTACAACGTAACCTTCATCACCAACGAATTCCTGCCACAGGCAAAGGAGGCGGTTTACGACTTCAGCGGCGGTTTCTTCCTGAACAACCCGGAACTGAGCAAACTTCAGTTTGACCATCGCAACACCCAACTCCACGATCTGGATGACGGACTGCTGAAGGATTATGATGACAGTCTGAAGAACTTCCAGAAGGAGCACAACCTCACCATCTTCCACCTGATGGGCCAGCATGTAAACTATAAGCAGCGCTACCGCACAAAGCAAGCCCGCTTCTGGGCAAGCAGTTATGAAGACAAGCGCCCAGAACTGACCAATGCCCAGCGCAAGATGCTGAGTCATTACGATAACGCCACCCTCTACAACGACTCTATCGTAGCCCAGATTGTGAAGCGGTTCCAGAAGCAGGATGCCATCGTCATCTACGTGCCCGACCATGGCGAGGAATGCTACGAAGAGAACCGTGGCTTCATCTGCCGTAACCATTCTGCAGAAATCGACTGGCCGCTGGCTCACTATGAGTTTGAAATTCCGTTCTGGATATACTGTTCGCCAAAATATATCAGGAACCACCGCGATATTTACCGTCAGATACGCAAGGCTAAGGACAAGCGCTTCATGACCGATGCCCTGCCTCATCTCCTGCTGTATCTGGCTGGCATTGAGACACCTACCTATAAGGAGGAATATAACATCCTGAGTCCGAAATATGACGAGATGCGACCACGTATCCTTAAAAACTCTGCCGATTACGACAAACTTCGTGATGCGCATCTGGAAAAGGTAAAAAAGGAAGAAAGTAAAAAGGTAAAAAAGAAAGAAAGGAGAAACTGATTATGAATAGTACTATTCTATCACGCCCGGCATGCAATGCCCTGAGAGGACTCGCCATCATCGGCATCTTCTTGCATAACTACTGCCATTGGCTGGGACCTATTGTCAAGGAGAACGAGTATCAATACTTCCAGCACAATGTTGACTGGCTGAACCAGGTAATGGTCAGCATGGACCTCAACCTGCCTGTGCACCTGCTCTCGTTCTTCGGCCATTACGGTGTGCCCGTATTCCTCTTCCTGAGTGCTTACGGACTGGTGATGAAATACGAGGCTAAACCTCATCTCTCTACCGAACAGCAGACCAGAATGTACAGCATCTCGGGCAAGAAGCTTACAGGAAGCATCAACTGGCGCGAACCGCTCCACTTTATCCGCTATCACTATCTGAAACTCTTCAAGATGATGATAGTAGGTTTCGTGGCATTCACGATGCTCGACCTTATCACGCCTGGCTCTCACCACTATGCAGCGCTCGACATCGTTGCGATGCTGGGCATGTTCAATAATGTATTGCCAAATCCGGATAACATCATCTGGCCGGGTCCGTACTGGTTCTTCGGTCTGATGCTGCAACTTTACATCGTCTATCGTCTGCTGCTCTATCGCCGCCATTGGGGATGGACCGTAGGATTGATGGCCATCTGCATCGTCATCCAGCTCATCCTGGGCTTTGACAATCCGGAGAGTGAAGTGATGAACCGCTACCGCTACAACTTTATGGGCGGCATGCTTCCATTCGGTTTGGGCATACTCTATGCCCGCTATGGCGAGAAGATTCTGATGACCTTCCATTCGCCTATCACCAATTTCTTTGGCTGCATCTTCTGCATCTCACTGATTTACAGTTTGAGCGGCAGCATGGTTGGCTGGACCTTCGTGCCTTTCTTCTTCTGTCTGCTGAGCGTATTGGTAGCCGACTTGCTCCAAAACATCAGCTGGCTATCAGGCATTTATAAGGTATTAGAGTGGATGGGCAGCATATCAGCCGCTCTCTTCGTATGCCACCCTATCACCCGCAAGATATTCATCCCTATCAGCCGTCAGGGCGACATCTATGCCGGCCTGCTCCTCTACATCATATCGAGCATCTGCCTGGCTTGGCTCTTCACCCAACTGATGAAGAAGATTCCAAACCCGAAATATTAAAAGAAAATCATGAAGATAAAAGATATAGAACTGGCGAATATCAGCCGGTTTCGCGGCGAGTTGATGGGAGCAGCCATGCTGTTCATCATCCTCTTTCATGTGGCATTGCCTAGAGAAGATGCCTTTTTCGGGCTTCGCAGAATGGGCAATGTCGGTGTAGACATGTTCCTCTTTCTCAGCGGAATAGGTCTCTGGTTCTCGTGGATGAAGAATTCTTCTGCCAAACATTTCTTCATCCGCCGTTATCTGCGCATCTACCCTACCTGGCTCATCATAGCCTGCCTCTTCTATATCCCTTCTTTCCAGGGCGGAAGCACCTGGAACTGGATCTATCTCTTTGGCGAGATAACCATCAACTGGGGCTTCTGGCTGCATGATGAGCTCAACTTCTGGTACATCCCGGCTACGATGATGCTCTATCTCTTTGCCCCTGCCTACATGGAACTCATCAAGCGCCACCCTATCTACCGCTGGCTGCCGGTGGTGATGATCATGTGGTGCATCCTGGTACAATATGTTACCCCGATACATCAGGCTGTAGGACACCTGGAGATTTTCTGGAGCCGCGTGCCTATCTTCTTCATCGGCATCAACATGGGTGAGATGGTTAGACAGAAACAGACGCTCGACGGCGCTTCGATATGGATGATATGGCTCATGTTCCTGATGACGCTGCTGGCGAGCATCTTCCTGGAACAGGAGAAGCACGGCATGTTTCCGCTCTTCCTCGAACGCATGCTCTATATCCCGCTCACCATCACCAGCATCCTGCTGCTGAACCGCATTTTCCGCCGCACACCGGGCTGGTTTAACAAGGGGTTCATGTTTGTGGGAGCGCTGAGTCTGGAGTGTTATCTGCTCCATATCCACTTCGTGCTGAAATACATTGAACCATATCATTTAGGCTATTGGCCTACCTTCTTCATCTGTATAGGCATCACCCTGCCTGCAGCATGGATTCTGAGCAAGATAGCCGGATGGATTTCTAAAGAGTTAGCTAAGTTTATCAAGTAAAAAGGAGTTTATTTATTAAGAAAAATAGGAGTTTTATGAACGAGAATAAATTGGAAGACAGTAAAGGGTTTGCAGCACTGCTGCGACTGGTTCGCCCGAAACAATGGATCAAGAATGGCTTTATCTTCTTACCGCTGTTCTTTGGCGGCGCCCTGTTGCATACAGATGCTCTGCTGGCGGGTCTGATTACTTTCTTCGCCTACAGTTTTGCCGCATCGAGCATCTATTGTTTCAACGATATCTATGATGTGGAGGCCGACCGCCGCCACCCTGTCAAGTGCCATCGTCCGATAGCATCGGGAACGGTCAGCATCAAACAGGCATACGGACTGATGTTCCTGATGTTTGCCCTCTCTATGGGTGCATGCAGCCTGCTCGGATCATGGGAGACGACGGGAATCATCATCTTCTATTGGCTTCTGAATCTTGGCTACTGTGCCAAATTCAAGCAATATGCCATCATCGATGTGTGTATCGTAGCTTTCGGTTTCGTACTCCGTCTGCTGGCAGGTGGTGTAGCTACGGGCATCGTACTCAGTAAGTGGATTGTGCTGATGACCTTCCTCATCACCCTCTTTATGAGTTTTGCCAAGCGCCGCGATGATGTACTGCGCATGGAGAAGACGGGCGAGGCTCCCCGCAAGAATACCATCCGCTACAACCTTACTTTCATCAACCAGGCTATCACGATTACGGCTTCCGTAACCCTGGTATGTTACATCATGTATACGGTGAGTCCGGAGGTTATCGAGAATTTCCATACCGAGAATCTCTATCTTACGAGTGTCTTTGTGCTGGTTGGTTTGCTGAGATACATCCAGATTGCTGTGGTAGACCAGAAGAGTGGTGACCCTACGAAGATTATCCTGCGCGACCGCATCACCCAGTTTATCGTGCTCGCCTGGTTGCTCTCCTTCCTGATTCTTATTTATATCGTATAAGAAAATGAAGAAAAAATTATATTGTTTCGATTTCGACGGAACGCTGACAACAAGCGATACCCTGCTGGAATTCATCAGATATGCCAAGGGTACCGGTCGTTTTCTGCTGGTTTTCCTGATGTACAGTCCGCTCCTGGTACTGATGAAGCTGCATCTCTTTCCCAACTGGAAGGCGAAGCAACTCATCTTTGCCCATCTTTTTGCCGGCATGCGTATCGAGAAGTTTGATGCGCTCTGCCGCGATTTTGCCGAAGAATACCAGCATCTGTTGCGCCCCAAAGGTGTTACGCTGGTACACGAAGCCCTGGTTGCAGGTGCTCAGGTTTTCATCGTGAGTGCCAGCATCGACAATTGGGTCCGCCCGTTCTTTAAAGTTCGCGGTCTAGATGGAATCTGGGTTTTAGGCACCCAGATAGAAGTGATTGACGGCAGACTTACCGGCAAGTTCAAGAGTAACAACTGCTATGGCGAGGAAAAGGTGCATCGCATCTGCGAGGCACTGACCACCACTGCCGCCAATGCCTACGGTACCCCCTCATTATCTTTCGACCGCGCGCAATATGATATTGAGGCATTTGGCGACAGCCGAGGCGACAAGGAGATGCTCGCCTATGCCGATAAAGGTCATTACAAGCCCTTCAGAATTTAGAAACGCATAACGGAAGACAGGAAAGCCTAACGGAGTCGCAAACCATCTTGCCAAGTACCCATGTACGGCGAAACGCCGTATCAAGTATACCAACTTACTGACTTACAATACATTAACTTGTTATGAAACAAAGGAATACAGACATCGACTGGATAAGAGCCATCCTCATTATTCTCATGATATTGATTCATATCGTGAGTTTCGGCAACGCATACCCCCAGCTCAAGGCAGGCATTCTCTCATTCATGATGCCTACCTTCCTCATCATCACGGGCTATCTCGTGAATATCGAGAAAAGCCCAAAGGAGATGGGAAGATACCTGATGTGTCTCACTTTGCCTTACGTCATCATGGTGACCGGTTTCTCGGTCCTCTCCTATTTCATGCCGGTGAGAGATGGCATCACGGAACTGTCACTCTCTCAGATTTGCGAGAAGATATTCGTTACGTCCATCGGTCCCTATTGGTTCATCCAGACCATGATTATCTGCGGCATTCTCTATTACGTCAGTTTCAAGGGAGCAACCTGGGGAACCCTCAGACAGGGAAAAACGACGATGAGCACCACCACAAGTCTCTTCATCTTCGCCACCCTACTCCTGCTCCTGTCCAAGACACCCGCTCTTTCGCCCAGTGCCGCCACCTATTATTTCATCGGAGCAGTACTCAGACAATGCCATATCGGCTTTGACAGAATTTTCCGTCCTTCACCGGTTGCCCTGCTGCTCTGGATCAACTTGCTGGGCTTAGAAGAATGGTACGACTGGGGCACGCTCGCCATCGTCTTCTCCTGCTGGTGCTGCATTTCATCCCTGATGTGGATACACAGCCTCATCAAACGCCTACAGGATAATGCCTGCGTCCGAAAGACAGAAGACACCTTATTATATATAGGCCGCAACACGCTGCCCATCTATCTCTTCCACCCTATCTTTACGATGGCAGCCAAGTTCTATCATCCCCTCTTTAGCTGGGACAGGAGCGAAATCTGTTTTGCCCTCGTTACCATCTTCATCGCCATTGCCGGAAGCATCGGCATCGCCAAGATGATGGAGAAGACCCATCTGGCTTATCTCTTCGGAAAAGGAAAGATGCTGAGATAAATAATACCATGATATATTTGGTAATTTGGAGATTTTGAAGTACTTTTGCAACATGAATATCAAGAACAAGATAAATAATATGGATGATGCCAAGCGAGAGAAGCTGGGCGAAGTCATCAGATTCGGAATCGTAGGCGGACTGGCTACGGTACTGCAATATGTCATCTACCTGGCTATGATGCCGGCACTGACCCATTTCATCCCCAACATGGGCGACCACAGTCTGGCTACCACAGCCAACACCATCGCCTACATCGTGAGTTTCATCTTCAATTTCATCGCCAGCACCCGCTATACATTTAAGGTAAAGGCGAATGCCAAGCGCGGAGCAGGATTCGCCCTCTCCCACATCGTCAACTACTCGATGCAGACCCTCTGCCTCAACCTCTTCGTAGGCTTGGGTCTAGCCAAACAGCTGGCTATGATACCCACCCTCTGCATCTGCATCCCGGTAAACTTTCTCCTGGTAAGGTTCTTCCTGAAGAAATAAGGGGATTTCCAAAACACGATAAAAGAAAGATATGAAAAAGATATTCGATATTTTTAAAATCAAGAAAGAGGAAAGATGGCTCGCACTGGGCATCTTCCTGGCACTGGCCATACTGAACGGTGTAGTGATAGCCCGCTATGCCGATACCTTTACCCTCGTTACGGATGACTATTACAAGAACTTCATCCGCCACTTCTGCGTATCCGGCTTTGACCCTTTAACCTATTGGGTATTAAGCGATTGGAACGCGGCATATAATGTATACCGCCACCCGTTGCTCGCCTTTTACATGTATATCCCTTACCTCATCAATATGGGACTGATGAAACTCACAGGCTACAACTGTGCCCTTTTCATCGCAGTAATCATCCAGATGTTCTGCGGGTTCTATGCCACCCTTTTCCTGCAGAGAATCTTTCGCGAAGTACTGGAACTGGACAAGGCAGCATCCTCTATTCTCACCTTGCTGTTCTTCTCCTTCGGCTACGTCATGGTAACCTGCATCGTGCCCGACCACTTCGTCATCTCCATGCTGCTGCTCACTCTGGCACTCTACGTCTCCGGACGCAGAATCAAACATAACCACCCGCTCAAGATATGGCAAACGGTGGTATATTTCGTTCTGACAGCCGGCACATCACTCAATAATGGTCTGAAAATCTTCTTTTCAGCCCTCTTTGTCAACAGAAAGCGTTTCTTTCGCCCTAAATATCTCCTTCTGGCGGTCATCCTGCCAGCAGCCCTGCTATGGGGATTCTGCCGATGGGAATACCGCACCTTCGTATGGCCTGTCGAGATGGCACGAAAGGAGATGAAAGCCAAGAAGGCTGCCGAAAAGAAAGCCCGACAGGAGCGTATGGCACAACTCAAACAGATAAAGGATTCGCTAACAAAAGATTCCATCCAAAGAGGTCTGAAGATCATTACGCCTGAAGAAATAGCACAGAAAACCAAGAACGACAGCATACAGAAGGCAAAGCAACTGGCACGGAATGAAGCCAGAAAGAAAAGAGGACCTAAGCAAGGTGCCCCTATCATGAAAGGCGAATTCATGAACTGGACCGATGCCACCAGTTCCCGAACCCTGTCTATCGTAGAGAACCTGATGGGCGAATCTATCCAGCTGCATCAGGATTATGTGCTGCAGGATGAGTTGCGCCACCGCCCGATGTTCGTCAACTACCGATATGCCTTCAACTATATCGTAGAGGCACTTATCATCATCCTGTTCCTTGCCGGCATCTGGGCTGGCAGAAAGAGCAGGTATCTCTGGCTGGTCATGTCGTATTTCGGCCTCGACATGCTACTGCATATCGGACTCGGATTCGGTCTCAACGAAGTATATATCATGTCAGGCCATTGGATATATGCCCTTCCTATCGCCATCGGTTTCCTTCTGAAAGAAACCAGGCATCAGCGCTACAGCCTCTGTCTGAAGAGTCTGTTGCTCACCATAGGACTCTTCCTGCTGATATATAACGGCATCCTGATTATCAGATATTTCTGCTAAATAAAAGAATAAGCACGCCCACTCTCATCCAAGTCAGAGAGCAGGCGTGCTTATTTATTTTAAGTCTGCGATTAAACATGCTTATCACTTCCCAGCATTTTGCGCCAGCGGCGCCCCATTGCCTTGAAGATGCCTGAGAAATTGCCATAGCGCAAGTTCAGCAGCAGTTCCTCCAGAGAGCGCGACATCTTGATGAGCGGATGTCCCCAGGCATTGGTCTTGTACAACCGCTCCTTGAAATCTACGTTTTCCACCACATATTTAGGATGTTTCAGCGGGAACTCCAGTTCATGGCGCTCCATCGTGAAGATACGGCGGTAAGCTTTCGGGGTGGTCTTCATGCTACCCGCAAAATGGGTAGAATCTGCAGAGAGACCCAGATTATTGATGAGATTCCTGGATGGCATGATAGCCAGACTGGAATTCAGCAGCATCGAAGCCCAGAAGATACTCTCATAAAACTCCTTGCCGCTATGGGCATGATCCCGGCACATCGGAATGAAATCCTTGCGGTATCCGCGCTGCTTCACCAGCGACTGCAGACGCTGCATAGCCTGCTTGTCGCGCAGGAAGGCATAGTCACCCTCCCATTTATCCACCACGCGCCGCCAGGAAGCCCATCCCCAGATAGCGAAGATAGAGGTAAAGAAATAGCTGTCCTCGCAATCGGGCGTTATCTCATCCTCATTGAATCCGGCAATCATGGCGATGCGTTCATCGTGCTCATAGCGGTCGAGCATCTCCTTGCAGAAAGGGAAGAACGACTGGCTCGGCACATCGTCATCTTCCAGTACGATGCACTTGTCCACCATCGAGAAAGCCCATTTCTGGGAGAGATACTCCGATGGGTCGCATCCCTGGTTCTTTGTCTGATAAGAGCGGTGAACCTCGCACTCCCAATCAATATTCTCATCTGATGCAATCTGCCGGCAAGCCTCGATACCCGGCACGTCACGTTCGCCCCTTGCTCCATCCTGATAAAGGAACAACTTGGCGGGACGAGCCTTCTTCACCTCGTCGAACACTTTCTGAAAATTGTCGGGACGATTGAAGAAGAGCATCAATACGGCGACATCAATCTTAGCTGGTTGTTTCATATATATGATATTCGTTAACGATACACAATCATCGGAAACTGTCATTTCCTTTTTTGCCACAAAGATAACTTAAAAAGAAGACAACGCCAAATAAAACCGCCACAAAAACCAGACAAAACGAAATATTTCCTCATTTTTCTTCTCACAATCAATTTTTTACACTAACTTTGCACCCAAAATAAGAATAAGACAATGAAGAATATTTTTAAAATAAAGAAAGAAGAAAGGATACCGGGCCTCGTGGCTCTATTGGTATTCGTGCTGCTCAACGGGTTGTTCTTCTACAAATACGGCAACCTTTTCCTCAGAGCGCACCACGTCAGTTTCTGGCAGTTGTTCGCCAAAACCTTCCATGTATCCGGCTTTGATGCATGGTCGTATATCTTTATGTCGAATGGCAAACTCTATTTCGAGATTCCGCGCCATCCGCTCTTTGCAGTCATCCTTTATCCCTTCTATCTCATCAACAAGGAACTGATATCTTCGGGCGATACCAACTATGCGATGATATTCATGGCTATCCTGCTCATAGCAAGCGCCTTCTATTCCTTCATCTTCGTATACCGCATCTTCCGGGAAATCATAGAACTGAAGAAGAAAGACTGCATTCTTTTCTCTGCCATGCTCTATTCCTTCGGTATGGTGATGGTTTCCATGCTAGTACCCGACCACTTCTGCTGGTCGCTCCTCATGCTGACCATGACGCTGTATCTGGCAGGCATGGCGATGAAGGAAAGACGCCAACTGTCTGCCTGGACCATCGGCATCCTCAGTTTCCTGACCGGAGGAGTCACCCTCAGCAACATTGCCAAGACCTATCTGGCAGCCTGGTTTACCAACGGCAGGAAGGTCTTCTCCCCTAAGAATCTCGTGGCTATGATTCTGCCAGCCATCCTGCTGGTAACTACTGCCTATCTTATCTATACGGAGGTAAGGGAGCCCCAGTTTCATGTAGACAAGCAGATTGAGGTAAAGTCACATGCCAAGGACCCGGAACAGCAGCGGAAGGATTCCATCCATCACGCCTGGGTTATGGCACATACCGGAGAACCGATGAAGCAGGAGGGATTCTGGAAATGGACCGATACGTCAACTTCCAGGACCGATGCCCTGATTCACAACATGATGGGAGAATCCATCCAGCTCCACGACTCTTATCTCCTGGACGATATGTGCGTAAACCGCCCTACCATCGTGAAGTATAACTATGCATTCAATTATGTCATCGAAGCCATCATCTCGCTGCTGTTCATCATCGGCATCGTGGTTGGCATCCGGCACAAATTCTTCCTTCTGGTACTGAGTTGGCTAGGATTAGACATCGTCATCCATTTTGTGATGGGATTCGGTCTGAACGAGATGTATATCATGGCTTGCCACTGGATATTCATCATTCCTATTGCCATCGCCTATCTGATGAAGACGCTCACACCGGGCAAACAGGTTATCCTGAGATATTTCTGCTGGTTACTCACCCTGTATCTCTGGGCATGGAATGGCTACTGGCTGTTCACCTACATGTCAGACCAGGCAACCCAGATCATGAAATAAGCGGTCCCAAAAGCCCCATTCTTTATAATAACTCTCTAAAAAAGGAATCTTATGAACATAGCAGTCATCTTTGCAGGAGGCTCAGGCCTCAGAATGCACACCAAGTCAAGACCTAAGCAGTTTCTGGAACTGAACGGCAAACCTATCATCATCTATACTTTGGAATTGTTCGACAATCATCCGGAGATAGATGGCATCGTCGTAGCCTGCATCGAATCATGGATTCCTTTCCTGGAGAAGATGATACGCAAGTTCGAAATCAGCAAGGTGGTGAAGATTGTACCGGGTGGCAACAGCGGACAGGATTCCATCTATCACGGACTCTGTGCTGCCGAGGAGTTTGCCGGCGGCAAGGATGCCAACGTGCTCATTCATGACGGCGTACGCCCACTCATCACCGAGGAAACCATTACAGACAATATCCGAAAGGTGGAAGAATGTGGCTCCTGCATCACCTGTATACCAGCCACAGAGACTTTCATCGTAAAACAGGAAGACAACTCGCTGGAAATTCCGGAACGCGACAATTCTCTGATTGCCAGAGCACCACAGAGTTTCCGACTGAAAGATATTCTCTCTTCACACCGCAAGGCGATTGAAGAAGGCAGACACAACTTCATCGATTCCTGTACGATGATGAGCCACTACGGCTATAAACTCGGTACCATCATCGGTCCGATGGAGAACATCAAGATTACAACACCAACCGATTTCTTTGTGTTCCGTGCCATGGTAACGGTACATGAGAACCAGCAGATTTTCGGTTTCTGATAAAGATAGAGAACAAATGAAACATAACGAAATAGAACTAGAAGACTGGAAAGACTTTGCCAAAAACTTTCCGCTTTACGGACAACTGAGAAACAAGGCCATCGGCATTACGGGAGCTACGGGCTTGCTGGGCTCCTGCATGGTTCATTGCCTGGAAGAACTCGACAGACAGCACGGACTGAACCTGACCATCGTATGCTTCGTAAGAAACGAAGAAAAGGCGCAGCAGGTACTGGGTCATCCTCAGGAAGAAGCCCATTCTGCAGAGGTTTTGGGCAAGAACTTCGTGATTCTGAAGCATGATTTCAGCAAGACAGAGGAGATGCCGCAGGAGGTTCATATCGATTATCTGGTGCATTTTGCCAGTCCTACCGCATCCCAATACTTTGTCAGCAAGCCGGTAGAAACCATGATGACCGATTTCGACGGCACAGCCCAGCTCCTGCGTTTCGCCCTCCGCCAGAACACCGCCTCTATCGTCAATGTTTCATCCCTGGAGGTATATGGGAGCATCTATGATGATTCCCATCCGCTCAGCGAGGAAGAGCAGGGCTACATCCATCTTTCAGATACCCGCAGCAGCTATCCCATAGCCAAGAGAGCAGCCGAATGCCTCTGCCATGCCTATGCCCGCGAATATGGGGTGCATGTCAAGACAGCCCGACTCGCCCAGACCTTCGGAGCAGGAGTTACGGCAGATGACAACCGCGTTTTCGCACAGTTTGCCCGCAACATCATTGCCGGAGAAGACATCGTTCTCCATACCACCGGTGAACTGAGCCGCTGCTATTGCTATACGGTTGATGCCATCGAGGCAATCCTTTTCATCCTGCTGAAGGGTGAAGACGGCGAGGCATACAATGTTGCCAACGAGTCAACCTACATTTCCATCATCGATATGGCGAAGTTCCTCTGCAACACGTTCAATCCGGATATCCAGCCGGTTATCCAGCTGAAGGAAGGCATGGGCTATTCTCCGATGACCCGTCTCCGTCTGTCCTGCAGCAAGGTGCATCAGCTCGGCTGGACGCCAAGATACGACATGAAAACCATGTTCCAGCGGCTCATTAATTCCTTGAAAGCATCATCAGCATCTCATTAAAAAGCATCCATCAGCATCATGACATCCATTCTAAAGAGAATATACAAGAGTACATTGGGAATATACGAGCGCAAGGACCTGTCGTCCTGGAGCCACACTCCAGACTGTTCTACTCTCATCTACGGCATCTACCATATCTTCTGCGACGCCAACTGGAAAGAGATGGTAAGGGAACAGATGCAGCATCTCGCCGACAGCGGACTGCTCGAGGCTAGCAACCGTCTCTATATCAGCTGCATCGCCAGAAACAACGAAGATATCATGGAATTGGTAGATATCCTGCGACAATACGCAGCAGATAAGATAGAATTTGTTTCCCAAACCACCAATCCACAGCGATTCGAATTTCCGGCACTCGACTATATGCATGAGAAATCGCAGCACGAAGACTTCCTCTTCTATTATTTCCATACCAAGGGAATCACCTATCAGACTACCCTAAATCAGGAAGACAGGGAATTCAGGGGATTCGTGGATAAGATTGTGGCATGGAGAAGAATGATGGAATATTTCCTGATGAACCAGTGGAAAGTGGCTGTCAACACCCTGAAAGCGGGATATGATACCTACGGATGCTATCTCTTCCCTCCTTTCAAGAATAAGATGTATGCCGGCAACTTCTGGTGGGCGAAGGCGTCTTATTTCAGAACGCTCCCTGCCCTAGACGAAGATACCAAGCTGCACAACCGGTTCATGGCTGAGGAATGGCTGCTGAGTCTGCCGGGGGTAAAGGCTTTTTCGGCTTTCGATACGGTGGCCGACCTGTATTTTGTCAGGATTCCGCCTACCATCTATGAGGTGGGCAGACATTCCCTCTTCGATTCCCTCAGATTCTGCGCCATCTATACCTATAGAAAATACCAGCGCAAATGGTTCGGATACAGCTATAAGCAGCACTGCCAACAAAAATTCCAGCAACTCAAGCAATCGCTTTAGTTGCTGGAATTTTCCATTTATAACTGGTTCATGACTTGAACTCCAACTTACCGACGTGCAGATTCACCTTATCCAGATCCGGCAACTGCATATAGTTGCCATATTGGTCGGTCAGCACCTTGTCGTAGTTGCCCGGCACAGGCATCTGATGCCCCTCAAACTCCAGGGTGGTCAGCGGGAAGATGTCTTCCAGATGGCGCTCTACGACAAAAGGCACACCGAAAGCATCCAGATAGGCGCCACCGGTCAACCTGGCTATTCCCCTCATCACCGGATAAATCAGCCGTTCATTCAGATGCACCCAGCGCATCACCTTGCCGATAATCACCTCATCCTTCAGGTTCTTCCGCTTCAATATCTTGTAGGTGTGTCCGATGGTCTGCATCGACAACCGCTGCAGCCATTTGGGATGCTTGTCGATAGGGAAGATATCTATGTAGATGCCCCGCTCCTTGAAAATCCGGTCATAGCCGTTGTTCTCATCCAGCACCGAACGGCGGTCTCTCAACTTGGCATACTGGAAGAAATAGTTTTCATCCGTCTGTCTGCATTGCAGCGCCATCGTCTCGTCCAGTTCTCGGGGCAGAATCTCTATCATCTTCAGATAGTCCTCCCGAAGCATCTGCACATCCATATCATCATCCCAGGGAATAAAACCCTGATGGCGGGCTGCACCTATCAGCGTACCGCCTATCAGCCAGTAACGGATGTGATGGCGCTTGCAGATGGCATCAAAAGCCAGCAGCAGCTCTACCATCCTCTGCTGATGCTTCCACAGCAGAGAACCTTCGGGATTGAACCGGGCTCTCAGCTCCTCATTACTATATTGTCTTGTCTGATTTTCCATCATAATCTTCTATTTTTTCTTTAATACAAAACGGATACACTCGTCCAAAATGGCAACCCGGGCTATCTTCATGACCACGAAATATAATACGGCTGCCATCACGACCCTTGCCAGGAGCAGACATGCCAGATTGGAAATGCTCATCGTTGCCAGATAGGTGAGACTCATCACGCCCAGAGCCGCCAGCAGGAACGGACAGGTATCTTTCAGAAAGTCGAGCGGACGGTAGCTGATATAGCGGTAAGCCAGCGCATACCATACAAACATCCAGATGATGGTCAATGCCACGTAGACCGATACCATCAGACGGATGCCGTAAGGCCAGAGAAACAGCATCAGCAGAATCTGGGTAACACTCAACGATACCGTACACCAGAAATAGGCACCGGATTTTCCCTTGCTGATCACCACGTTGGAAAACAGCGTATATAGCGGCATCACCGAACCGCCCACGCACAGCATACGCAGCAGTTCTGCACTCGACTGCCATTTCTCGGTCAGCGTGATGATGATGAACTCATTGGAAACGAGTCCCAGTCCGAACAGCAGAGGGAAGGAAAGGAAGCAGATAAACCGCACCATCTTCCTGAAAGCCATCAGCTGGCGCTCCTTGTCGTCAGAGAGATTCACCAGCGTTGGCTGGATGACCGGATTCAGCATTCCCTGCAACAGCAGATAACACTTCGAGTTCCACTGGTAAGCCTGGTTGTAGCTACCCGTAATGGCATTGTTGTAGAAACGTCCCAAAAGGATATTCATCACATTGTCGTTGATTTTAGTGGCGATGGTTGTGGCAGCTATCTTGAAGCTGAACGGAAACATCGTCTTCACGGGCGTGAAATCTATCTTCAGCGAAGGTCGCCAGGTGGAATAATACCATACCAGCAGGGTATTCAGTCCCACATAGACCACTCCCTGGGTTGCCAATGACCAATAGGCAAAGCCATTCCATGCCATCAGCACACCCACGCTACTCGACAGCAGCACCGCTGTGATACTTGCCTTCGCCTGCTGCTTCACCATCATGTTCTTGAAGAGGAATGCAGCCTGAGCCGTACCCAGACTGGAAAAGAGAATCGTGACGAAAGCCAGCCTGCACAACGCGATAAGCCGGTCATCATGATAGAAATCTGCAATGAAAGGGGCACAGAGGAAAAGGATGACATAAAGAGAACCGCCCACGATGATATTAAACCAGAACACGGAGTTGTAATCATTGGAGGTAGGATGCTTCAGGTTACCGATGGCAGAAGCGAATCCGCTGTTCTGGAGAGCAATCGCTATCAGCGGGAACACATTGATCATCGCCATCATTCCGTAGTCTTCCTTCGACAGCAATCGTCCCAGGATGATGCCGAATACCAGTCCGATAACCTGCATCGCTCCATTGTTCATTGCCCCCCAGAAAAGTCCCTTGGCTGTTTTCTCCTTCAGTGTTTCTGCCATATCTTCTAATCTTTTTTATCTTCCTGTTTTACTATTCTCCCCGGATTCCCTACCACGGTAGCCCCGTCGGGAATATCCTGGAATACCACGGCACCGGCGCCTATCGTCACGTGGTTGCCGATATGGATGCCGCCGAAGACCGTGGCTCCGGTATAAATCTTCACGTCATTTCCGATGGTAGGTCTGCCACCCTTGCCGTTGCCCAGCGTCACCATCTGCAGACAGTAGAAGTCATCACCTATGCTTTCTGCGTTGAGATAGGTGGCATAGCTGTGCTCCAGATGCGCACCCTTCCCGATATGCGGACACCAGATGGTCATCGTACGCTCGGGAGGCAACAGCCAGCTGATGAAAACCGAACGGTATTCGCCCATGCGGTAATAAAACAGATTGCGGAAACTCCTTTCGCGGGTGCATGCCTTAATCAGGTTGAGCACCGTAGGCTTCCTGTCCTGCACCTTCAGCAGGTCGGCATCTATCTCCTTTTTATGGAGCAGATACAGAGCGATATGCGGCAACATGCGCACCGCCGAAGCTGACAATATGATGGTTTGTACTATCGGATTCATGACTCTAAATCTTGTTTTAACATGGTTGCAAAGATACAAAAAATAAAGCAACTAGCATGCTTTTATCCGAAAACAATTGTTCTTTTCACTAAAAATTAAGATAATAGAACAGGGTTTGTAGAATTTTAGTCGGTTTTATTGCTAAATAATGTGAATTAAATAGCTTTCCATACAACTTTTCCGTACCTTTGCACAAAGTTATATATAACGATATTTTAGAAAAGGATAAAACAGAACATCATGAAGAGGATATTGATTGTTGAAGACGATTTGGCATTCGGAACCATGATACAGACTTGGCTCAAAAAGAAAGGATTCGATGTAGAAAGGGTAACATCTGTAGGCGCTGCCATCAAAGCGATGGGAGCCGGCGATGCATTCCATCTGGTTCTTTCCGACCTGCGCCTGCCCGACCATGACGGACTGGTATTGCTCCAGCATATCAGAAAGTCCGATGCCCACCTGCCTTTTATCGTAATGACTAGCTATGCAGAGGTTCAGAATGCTGTATGTGCCATGAAATCGGGTGCTACCGATTACGTGGCCAAACCCTTCCATCCCGAAATCCTCTTAGAGAAAATCCGTGAGGCTATCCAGTCGGCTGCTTCTGCGGTTTCAGCCCCTCAGCCTGCGGAATCTGCCGCCATGCAGGATGCGCCCCAAGAAGAGCAGCAGGGCGCTACGGAAGTGCCTAGATATATAAAAGGTGAAAGCGAGGCTTCCAAGCAGCTCTACGAGTTCGTTTCGCTCGTTGCCCCAACCCCGATGTCAGTGCTCATTCTCGGAGCCAGCGGCACCGGAAAGGAATATGTGGCGCGCAGCATCCACGAACAGAGTCTGCGCAAGGACAAGCCTTTCTATGCCATCGACTGCGGTGCCATCCCTAAGGAGGTGGCGGCATCTGAATTCTTCGGATATAAGAAGGGTGCCTTTACCGGAGCCGAACAGGATAAGAAGGGTGCCTTCGAGATAGCTAACGGAGGAACGGTTTTCCTCGATGAGATGGGAAACCTCAACTACGAAGTACAGGTGCAGCTCCTCAGAGCCTTGCAGGAGAGAAAAATCCGTCCGCTGGGCAGCACGCAGGAGATTGATGTGGATATCCGACTCATCTGTGCCACCAACGAGAATCTGGCGCAGGCGGTAGCCGAAGGCAAGTTCAGAGAGGACCTCTATCACCGCATCAACGAGTTTACCATCTACATGCCTGCCCTCAAGGACAGAGGTGCCGACATCTTCCTCTTTGCCAACCTCTTCATCAAGCACGCCAACCAGGAACTGGGCAAGAATGTGCTCGGACTGGATGTCAAAGCCTCCGAAATCATTGCCTCATACGACTGGCCGGGCAACCTGCGCGAACTGAACAATGTGATGAAGCGCGCCACCCTGCTCACCCGTGGCAAGTATATCGGTGCCCAGGAACTGGAGAAGACGATGACACAGACCTCCACAGCCCGACCAATCAATATGCAGCTGCACAGCGAACAGTCGGAACAGGAAAGCATCGCCGCTGCCCTGAGAGCCACCCACGGCAACAAGAGCAAGGCAGCCCAACTGCTTGCCATCGACCGCAAGACACTCTACAACAAAATGAAGAAATACGGCATGGAGTAAACATGCCACACCCCGATTCCCCAATATATTCCACACTATATTGGGGAATTTTTCTACACCTTTTCCCCACTTTCCCCACATCCCGTTTTTGGCACAAAACACCATCTCATCTGATTATCAGATACTTAACCAAATTCATCGATTTTTGGCACGCCTATTGTGATATTATTTAGCGAACTCGCAAATGAGTTTCAGCAAGAGAATTAATAAACAATAATATTCACAATTAAAAAACAAAAGAATTATGAAAAAGTTAGTATTTGCAGTTATCGCAGCAGTAGCAATGGTATCAGTTAGCAATGTATTTGCAGGTAACAGAATGGTAAACGTTGCAGGTTCAGAACCAGTAGACACAGTAGCTCCAGCCGACACAACAGCAACACCAGCTGAGACTCCAGCAGAGACTCCTACAGACACTACAGCTGCAACAGTGGATTCAACCGTAGCAGAGTAAATCCACCTTCAGAAAATAGTAATTACGCGTCGCTTTCAATGAAACAGGAGATAGATGACCAGATTTTGGCATTTATCTCCTGTTTTCGTTGGTTTATATCGCATTTTTGATTAACTTTGCACGCAAATAGCAAAAAGACTCAAAACATTAAAAGATAAGAAGATGCAGCAAACAAACGTTCCTTTCAAGGTAGCCTTGGGTTACATCATCGTCGCCATCGTACTGATTCTGGCGATAGGGCTGGTATATCGCAACACCACAACCGTGCTCGCTATCAACCAGGCAACCCGCGACTATATCGAAAAGCGACAGGCAGCCGACAGCACCATGTCCAACCTGCTCAAGGAGGAACAGACCAATCTGCAGCAGCTTACCCGCGCCATGCAGGGCAAGTCATCCCACAACTATCTGCACGAGAAGATGAACAGCCTCAACAGTGGCGAAGATTCCGTTGTCGTGCATTCCAAGGCACCCAAGACTCATGTGGCAAAGAACACTACCGTAGAGGTGATGAAAACCCGCAAGGGCTTCTTCCGCCGCCTTGCCGATGCCTTCAAGAAGGAGCATGCCGAAACGCTCAGCATCAGACGCGACAGCAACCAGGCTGTCACCGATACCCTCTCTACCCCGGTCAACTTAGCCGGAAACGTAGCCAATATTCTGGAACAGATTGACCGCAAGGAGAAGCAGTCTACGCGCGATAACCACGAGGCCATCAACCGCGAGGTGAGAGACCTGCAGATAACCAATGCCCGCCTCGCCCTGCGCTCCTCACAGCAGCTCAACGATATCCACCAGCGCGAACGTCAGGCGATGCAGCAGGCTATCAACCAGGCGATGCAGGCGCGCCAGAATCTGCTCTGGCAGATAGGTCTGCTTGCCATCGTAGCCATCACAGCCGCCGTCATCCTCGTCTATTACATCTACCGCGATACGCAGAAGGAACGCATCTACCGCGAGAATCTCGAAGAGGCTAACGAGGAAATCAGGCGCATCATGAACCAGCGCGAACGCCTGCTCCTCACCATCACCCACGACATCAAGGCTCCGGCTGCCAGCATCTCGGGCTTCATCGACCTGATGAAGGATTATGTCGACAACCCGCAAGGCATCTCCTGTCTCAACAGCATCAAGGGTTCTGCCACCCATCTCTCCCGGCTCGTTGCCGCCCTGCTCGATTATCACCAGTTGGAAAACGGACTGATGAAGCTGAACCCTGTAGATTTCTCGCCTGCCATCATGTTCCGCCAGTGTGCCGGAGAGATGCAGATCCTGAGCCAGGAGAAGGGACTGGAACTGCATCTGGAGCTCGATGGCATCAGCAGTCCGCAGACCTACTACCGTGCCGATGCCTTCCGTATCCGTCAGATACTCAACAACCTGGTGAGCAATGCCATCAAGTATACCGATAAGGGCAGCGTCACCATCCAGGCATCCATCAGTCCCCAGCACCTCCTCACCTTCTCGGTAAGGGATACCGGCAAGGGCATGACCACCGAAGAGCGCCAGAAGGTGTTCCAGGCGTTCACCCGTCTGAAGAGTGCCCAGGGCATAGAGGGCACCGGTCTCGGACTGAACATCACCCAGGAACTGGTCAATCTGCTCCAGGGCACCCTGCGTCTGGAATCCGTCAAGGACAAGGGCAGCACCTTCACCGTCACCATTCCGCTTGCCTTAGGCACCGCTCCTGCAGCAGAAGAGGCAGAAGAGCAGAAGCCGCTCACCCCAGTCAAGCCCCATTTCGAAAATCACAAGATACTGCTGCTCGATGACGACCCGTTGCAGCTCCGTCTGCTTCAGGAGATGCTGAAGAAGCTGGTAGGCGACAGCTGGCAAGTCTTTGCCTGTCTGCATGTAGCCGAGGCGCTCACCATGCTCCACAACGAGCATCCTGCGCTGATGATGATGGATATCGAAATGCCCGAGATGAACGGCATCAGGATGATTCAGCACATCAACCATAGCCACATGAAGGTAGTAGCGATGACCGCCCACGATGCCAGCATCATCAGAGAATTGAAAGAAGCCGGTTTCGACGATTGCCTCTTCAAGCCGTTCAGCACAGAGAAGCTGAAAGAAATCCTCGGTTTGGAGGATGCAGCATCAGAAGCAGAGGATATGGCAGAGAAAACAAGGGATACTGCATCAGCAGCAGAGGATATAGCAGAGGAAACCAATAAGAAATCCCGCTTTGCACCCCTTCTGACCTTTGCAGAAGGCGATCCGGAGGCAGAAGCCGAGATACTCAGCACCGTCAAGCAGGAGTTGTCATCCCATCTCCAAAACCTCCAGCAGGCAACAGAAGGCGAGTTATCAATAGAAGCCATCGGCAAGACAGCCCACAAGCTCCTCCCTATCGCCACGATGATAGAGATGGAGACCCGCCAGCACATCGCCGCCCTCGCTCCCGAGCATATCAGCGATCTGTCAGAATCTCAGATAAGAGCCTACACCCAGGCCGTCATCGCCGACCTGAAGGGGCTTTTTACTTTTCACACAGTTCCCAGTATCTGTGAGCAAGGTCATGGATGAACTTTCGTCCTCGCTCGGTCCATACGAGATAGGTATGGGTGTAAGCTCTGCCCATCTTCTCCTGTCTGTCATCGCTCTTCGGGTTGAGGAAGGCGCTGTAGCGGGTACGGCTCTTCGCCAAGCCCATGTGGGCGTAATCGGCATAAAGAAGATACTGACCGCTCTGGTAGTACTGGATATGCAGAGCACAGAGCGAGCGGTTCAGCTCCTGGGCTGTGATGCCGAGCTCCTTCGCAATCTGTGTAGTGGTGAAACACGAAACGGAATCGAGCACGTTATCGCTATAGAGCGCCTTAGGCAAAAGATTACCCACCTGATTCTCCAACTGGATGATGTTATCACCATTCTTAGCGATGCGAACCACCTGTTCATCCACAACTCCATTCAGACGGCGGATTTCCGTATCCTGTTCGCCGATAAGCTTCTTCTGCTGTTCAATCTGCAGCCGTTGCTTCTTCAGCAGATTTTCCTTCTCCTTGAGCGTAGCACGGAGAATTTCTTCTGCATGTCGGATTGTCTCCTCATCGCTCTCTCCCTGCTGCACCGGGATATAACCACCCGTCTTGCGAATCTGTGGCAGCACATCAGCCGTAACCCAGTTCTTGAACTTCACGGCAGTAGAAAGCTTAGAGCCGAGAACCAAAGCATAGAAACCGCTCTCGTTGACATAGAGCATCTGAGTACGACGCATCGCCTCGCTTCCATCCTTCTTCAGACAGGTTGCTACCCATGTACGGCGTTTCGCCGTATCAAGTGGTTTAACTAACTGATCTACAGCATCATTCGCTCTCTTATATCCCAGTACATTACAGAGATCCTTTGCACAGAACAATGGCTCCCCATTCTCATCGGTCAAGGTACGAACCTTACCGAATTCAGAGTTTTCAAACACGACAGCAATTGCTACCTTCTTATCCATTTCTACTTTTTTATTTGTATTAACTGACTTTACCATAATAATTTGTTTTTAAAATAATCACTAATAAATAATCACTACATCACCGTAATCCAAACGCTCTCCTCTCTTTCCCTTGCTGCGGTAATGGCATTCATGAGCCGATGCAGCCAGATGCGGGAATTAAAGACGGCACCCTGTAATTTATTTTCACCTACCAGAATGCAGCCCTGCGTATCATCAGGATAATTACCGGCATGAATGCGGATGCCCTCAAAATCAGGAACACCCTGCACCAGCGGAAGCCACTTCTTAAACCTTGGCGATTTCGAGATAACCACAGGATACGAACCCTCCGGTATCGCCGTATGACCCGGTATCTTGCGGGCTTTCTTGCCCGATACCCTGCTGTACCGACCATCCTCCTCTTCCGGTTTCAGTTCGATACCCAGGAGGTTTCTCCACGTAGGCTCCAGGGTATCACAGAAGTAATGCTCCTTGTCCAACTTCGCCTTATCGAAGCTGTGCTCAAAGATACGCTTGTCGCCTATTTTTACCCCCGAACGCCAGGTACGTTTCACATCCTTATCGCTCAAAATATAAAGATGACCTATCGTATAAGTCTTCTTTTTTGCTATTCTTTTTACTACTATTTCCATAACTCAAACTCCATTAAGATTCTAATATTTTTACCTCTTTACCATCCTTGCGGTTACGTAGCTTTTCAAAACTGAATAACTGAATACTGATTACGTCACCCGTTACACCCTTAGGCGGAATCTTCCGGATATAGTTTCGGTTCACCCAATTACGCAACATCGAAGGAGTGCCCTTCTTGTCCATGCCCAACTGCGAGCGGAGATATTCTGCCTGCTGGAAATTAAAGACATCAGGCAACTGCTGCAACAGATTTGCCGGTCCACGCTTACTCGATTTCTCGTTCGAAAAGTTCGCCCTCTTGATGGCATCACCAAAGAAACGCATCTTGCAGTAGAGGTCGTAACGCTCGCTCCAGCGGATGAACTCATCTATCTCCGGCTCCCATTTACAGCCGTTCGCCACATACAGCACACACGCCTTCAGGTAGGCGATGACGTTGGCACGGAAGGAAAGATTCTCATAAACCCTATCCTGCGACAGGCGCGAGAACTCAGCATTCTCATCCTTCAGCCGGAGGGCAAGCTGGAATGCCTCAGGACAGTCAATCAGCCCCCTGGCGTTGTTCAGATTCTCGATATAAGGCTTCAGCCCCTCTCGGTAAGCATCATCGTAATCACCAAAGACAGGCATTTCATCACCGATTTCACGCTCCGGAATGGTACAGAAATTGATGCGGCTTATCGGACCATCTGTCAAAACTTTTGAGAAGTAACGCTGTCCTTTCTGGATAGTGGTAGATGCGTTCCAGTTGAACCGGATGGTTACACGTTCCGTAACACTCTGAGTTCCCACGCGAGTCTGGCCGTACTGGTTGTCGCTATCTGAGGCAAGACACATGATACGGAAATGCTGGTTTCCGGTACCCTTCAGAGCATCAAACTGATCCAGTTCATTGAGCGAAGTGTAAAGAAATCGTCCCTGCGCCTCAGCGGTTCTCATCACGAATGCCGGATTGGTCATATCGGCATCAATCTCCTGTATAACGAGGTTGTCCGGTCGCTTACGCTTGTCCTTGTTGGCGCCCTTGCGCGTCATCTCCTCCTTCCATTCCTTCTCACGTTTCAGATTCTCCGCATCCCGTTTCCGGATATCCTCCATAATATAGCTAATCGGCTTGTTTACTGAAGATTTACCAGCACCCGTACCAGCCAGCAAACACGTAGACAATGTAGCCTCATGCACTACATTATCAATATATCGGAAGCTCGTCTGCCAGAGGTGCGTAGCGAGCGGTGGGAAGATAGCGTGCGCCACAGCCGGCTTATAAATCTCCGGTGTCCGAGATATCAGCAGTTCCACCAGCTTCGGCAGTTTCTCCGGCATCGCTGGCGGTTCGGGATAATCCTCCTCGGCACTTTGAACTTGGAACATTGAACTTTGAACTGCATGATTTGCGTTAGGGCTATTAACTGTTAACTGTAAACTATTAACTTGTTGGCTGGCCTGTTTTTCCGCAAGCGCATTCACCCTTATCACATCCCTCGACATCGGCTTGCAGCTGTCAGCATATTTCGCATAGAAATCATGAATCAGCTGATGGCAGTCATCCTCCTGATAGTAGCTTGGCATTTTCGTCCTCACCACCTTCATCAGTTCCTCCTCGCTCATCACCCTCGAAGCGCCTGCGCTCATGATAGCGAGCAGCGAAGAGTGCCGAGACCCGACAGTATCAATCGCCATCCCCTCAAGCCCAGCCGACTGCACGAACAGATCAAAGGCTATCAGATTCTTCTCACTGGCCTCTCCCAGTTCACCAGTGCCATAATTGCCTCCAGGATTCCCGAGATGAGAATCATCAGCATGATTGCTATTACCAGATTGGGCAGGCTGAACAGCAGTGCCAGCAGGAGCAGCATAATCGCCATGATTGCCCGAAAGTCTATTGTTTTGAACTTTGTCATTACTATTAACTGTAAACTGTAAACTATTAACTTTTGCATCTCCCCTTCCGTCAACCGTCAACCCACGGTCGAGAAAAGCCTTTCTGCGAGCCTGTATCTCGCTCTCCGGCAGCACTGCGCACCACATTTTAGACCGGTAGATTTCCGAGTCCTTATCCGTCAGGAAAATCATTCTCTCAGGTGTGATGCAGCTTTCATCATAAGGCACACCCAGCGCCTCACAATACGCCTTCTGCGTCTCCTCGATGGTCATCCCAACCGGCATTCTAATCCCGATATGCAGCTTCTTGCGGGCGCTATAACAGAGATGCAGCAACGAGCCGTTCCATATCCCCGAAGAGCAGTTCAGCTCGCGCGCCTTCTCAATCGCCTTCTCCACATACTCCTTATCATCCACATCGATAATCGTCTGGAAGAGAAAACTTTCCGGCATCGCATTCTCCTGTCTGCGCACATTATTCTTGAACATACCGTAGTGCGGACAGAAGAAAGGCAGCTCGCTCTTGAGCCTCTCCTGCGCCTTCTTCACCGCCTGCGCATCGTTCAAATCCACTCCGTCAATCGGCAATTCACCCCGAATCTGCTGAATCATCTTTTTAACGGCAGCCGATTCAATCACCTTATCATAAGTATCCATGCCATAAGAAAAAACTTTTCCCTTATTTCCCTTGCGATAAGGATTAATTGCCACTACATGTACTATCTCCATTTTACCTCCATATTTTTCAATTAATCGAACACTTCGCTGTTAATCATGATATACCCGCTACCATAACTTACATTGATAGGCAGAATCAGCGAGTTATCCGAAATCTCATCAACCCCGTTCGCCTCGAAGAGCGAAGCATTCTCGGCATCATTCAGTCTGCTCTTGACGAACCCTAGCACCCATTTTGCCGCAATCTTCTCGGCAGCAACATCCTTGTCTACGAGGTCCTTCACCAGCTGTTCATCGCAGAAGTTGATATCCGCATTCACGTTCTCAGCCTCCGCTTCTTCCTTCCCCATTTCCTGGTTCTCGAAGAAGAGGTTATACTTGATTTTCATATCCTTCATCATCACGATGTTCAGATTTTTCAGTTCCCCCTCCGAGTCAGCAATCGTCTCGTAGAGTTTCTGTACCGACTTCTTAAAGATGTTCTTCACGTCCATCAGGCAATAATAGATTTTGCCTCCAATCACCACCACCCTCAGTTTTCCGTACTGCGGATGAGCAAAATAAAAAGGTTTCATTGCTTTCATTTTATAAATTCCTTTTTAAAAGTTGGGCGCTCCCACAACGGTTGATGTGCCTATACACAAAAGCCCCCGAAACCCAGACCATATCGGTTCTGAATTCCGGGGGCAAATGTACGGCGATTCTGCGACACTGCTATGGTACGATGAAGTACGGTCGTACCACATCGTACCAAAAATTATCTCAAAATGAATAACTACAGAAAATTGCGGAAACAGCATAATACTGCTAAAACAAAAACTGCGGAAACACCCAATATCATATGTTAAAAAAGTGCGGAAATTCGATTTTTTCTATATTTTTTATTCAAATTTCATTTTTTCTCCGTATCTTTGCGGTGTAAAATATGATACCAGTATCAAAAATAGTACTCTAATATGATATTTGAACGTAAAAAATACTTGGATGAACTTATTGCAGGACGTGGCAACGGGCTTGTGAAGATTATAACAGGTGTCAGAAGATGTGGGAAGTCTTTCCTACTGTTTGATATCTGGCATAATTGGCTATTGGAACATGGGGTAACTGATAGTCACATCGTCGAGATACAGCTTGATGATTTTCGAAACAGGCGGTTGAGGAAACCTGATGCCTTGCTCGACTATATAGATTCAAAGGTTGTGGATGATGGCAATCCTTATTATATAGTCTTGGACGAGGTGCAACTAGTAGAAGAATTTGTGGAGGTTATTCTTAGCTTGACACACATGAGGAATGTAGATGTGTATGTGTCAGGCTCAAATTCTCGCTTTCTGTCAAGTGATGTTGTGACTGAGTTCCGAGGTAGAGGTGACGAGATACGTATCTGGCCTCTCACCTTTGACGAATACTTCAAAGGCATTGGTGGCGATATACGTAAAGCATGGCTGAACTACTATACCTTTGGCGGACTACCACAGGTGGCTTTGCTCGAAACAGAAGAAAAGAAAACAGACTATTTGCGTGGTCTGTACAAAACCACCTATCTGCGTGACGTGATTGAGCGCAACCATCTGCGCAATCCTGAAGGAATGAAGGAATTGGTACGCGTGCTAGCTTCAGGCATTGGTTCTTCAACCAATCCAACAAGAATAGCCAATACCTTTCAATCCGCACAAGGGGTAACCATAAAAAGAGACACTATAAAACAATATATTGACTATCTGAAAGACTCTTTCTTGATAGAAGAATCCTTACGCTATGATGTGAAAGGCAGGAAATATATTGGCACCGAGACAAAATATTACTTCGCAGACATCGGCATTCGTGCTGCCATTCTCAACTATCGCCAACAAGAGGAAACACACATTATGGAAAATATTATCTATAATGAACTTCGAAGCCGTGGATATAATGTGGACGTGGGATTAGTAGAACTTGGTGGTAAGGATGAGAACGGCAAGTTCATAAGAAAGCAGTTAGAGGTTGACTTTGTAGTAAACCGTCCTCCATACAGAGTGTATATTCAGTCGGCTTTCCACATGCCAACGCCAGAGAAGGAACAACAAGAGCGACGCCCACTATTGTCAATCAATGACCACTTCCGTAAGATTGTTATTGTTGGTGATGATATTCACCGCAAGGAAGACGAACTCGGTGTATTGACTATTGGATTATTGGATTTCTTGACGGACAAAAAACTGCTGGAGCAAGGCTAACTGTCCTTTTGTTCCATAGTTGCATTGCAGTGAGCATACTTCTATGAAAAGCCCCCGAAACTCAGACCATATCGGTTCTGAATTCCGGGGGTAAATTATCTCAAAATATCCATGATTTCCTCATCAAAATCATATTTATAAGCATGATCCTTAGCTTTATTGAATCCACCTCTCAAACTTTCTGCATCCATATCCCAGAAAATGCCAAACACTTTCCAGGTGTGCTGGATGTTCAGTTCCGTTGCCAGTATATCGGCAAGTTCCCCTCTTTTCCACCACGGCATTTTGTTGACGGGCTTGAAATCATCATTCAGGATTTGAGCGTCTCTAAGTAGTCGGAATATCTTTGTTGCTTTGGCATTGCAAAGTTCAAAAGGAACAGCCCTGCCTTCCAATAGGAAACAAGACGGTGTATGTTCTTCATCTTTTTCAGGTTTAGATTGGTCATTCACCACTTCCAAGTCGACCGTAGGAGCTCTGTCTCTCGCTCCTGCAGACCCCGTTCCAGTCTCTTCCTCTTCACTCTCTTCATTCTCCTTTTGCTGATCATCATCTTTACCAACAATCATTCTGGATTGATCACGGAAGACGATTTTACCTATTCTAATACTCATCTTCCATATCCATTAACTGTTTGAAACTAGCAGAATCAATGACCAATTTGCTATTGCCACTAAATTCTACGTTAATAACTACCTCGATGCAGACCAGTCCAGCCTGTGCCAGACAGATCGGCAATCCGTAAAATATTTTAGTCATATATCTTCTCCATTTAAGATAGACTAAATTTACTTCCTCAATCTTGGAAGAAGAGGTGGCCCCTGAAAGTTTTCCAGGGTGAATCCTTACTTCGGAGACATTGAGCTGCAGAGCAGTATGAGGAATGCCTCCTCCGATTTCATGTTGAATTTTTCATTTTTACTCTGATTTTTAAGTTATTATTGTTATTGTTTCTCTATAATAGCTGCACAAGCACTTATGCACGGCTAAATCTCATGATATTTTTTTAAAATGTGTTGCTCAATTATTTATTGCGAGGTGAAAAATTGCTTTGCATTTCTTCTACTTTCTCTTTCAACTTGTCAAGTTGTTTCAAGTCTCTCCCTATCGTAGCCCAGTGCCAAAAAGCCTCATTGAAGTTCTTTTCGAACTTATCTTTTTCAAAATTTTTACTCTCCGCAACATGTTTCTTATTCAGCGTATCAATGATAGTATCCCATTGATAAAGGATGCAATAACACCACCGCCGCTGTTGGTAAGACTTGAACTTCACTTTTCTTTTCAACACATTTATTACTGTATCATACTTGATATGCGTAATATTAGAGAACTGATATGGAGATAGCAGTTCAGCTCCATCACCTATAAAAGACTTTAGATACAAGATGATGCACTCTTCTTGTATCTCATTGATTCTGTCGTCTAGCTGAGCTAAGTTCTCCAGAATCAACTTTTGTCTATGTTCTGCAATATCCAACATAATAGTGTAAATTTACGCGAATTTACAACTAATTATTTGAACAGCAAAGTCGACTCCCCAGCTACCATAAATAGCCGGATATATTTTTCAAAAACATTAATATTTAAACTATATTTTACTATAGAATAACAAGAAAAAGGGGAAAAAAGTGAGCAATTTACGTTACTCGCCTTCTTCCCCTTACTTTTTATGATTTTACGGTAGGTGCATCGCTCTGCACAATCCTTATTTCATTGCAATCTTGATAGAATTCTTACCCACCTTGGCGATAACCAAAGACTCGGAAACGGCATAAGAGGCAGCACCGTTGGCTGCAACAGTAGAGCCAAGATACTTGCCGTCTGCAGCGAAGAACTTCACCACCTCACATAAGAGATAATTATTCTTTCGTATCTACATTAACTTCCACCAAATACTTAATCGGTTTGATGTTCACTTTACATGGTTCACTAACAAAAGGATTTCCCATATCCCATATACGAGGATTTTGCGCAACGTCAAATACCATAACTATAGAATAAGCACTACCATATTTTCTAGCATGGTATAATTCGTTTTGTGTGAGAACAAACGACAAACTGTTGCTTGAAGCCTTGGTTGTCTTTACCTCTATATAATGTTCCTTTCCATTTTGGTCGAAGGAGAGTATATCAAAACCATAGTCATCGCTTTCCAACGAGACTCTTCTTATTTGAGAGACCAAATCTTCTGACAGCCCCCATTTTCTGGCTTTTTCGATTTCATTTGCAAGAACTAATTTCTCGCCAATATCTCCTGTTTCCTGGTTTCTCTTCTGTTGGTCACTATAATCAATACCATCTTTAGAGCGGATTCTATCTTTTCTCTCCTTAGCATCAATAGGATCTTCTGGCTTGGAAACCATGTCAAGATGCACTTCTTTGGCAGGAACATCACTATGATTTTCAGATTCACTTATTTTTGAAATAAGTTTGTCTTTTTTGGCTCTGTCATCAACCTTATCACTAGAATATTCTTTATGTCGAGCATTATTCAACATTATTTTTCTAGAGTCATTGGTATCTCTGTAATATTGTATAGCTGCATAAATCAACGTCTTACACATATCTTTTTGTTCTTCTGGTAATGTATAGGCATAATCTATGATGCTGTCAATATTGAATTCAAAAAAATAATCACAGATAAACTGTTGATAGAAGGGGATTTCTGATTTTGCCTTTACACATGCAATAACTCCTTTATCAAATGACTCCGAGAACACACCATCCGGTAATCTTCTATTGTCAAATTCGTTTAACAGATAATCATAATTACTATGAATTTTCAGCTTATAAGCTTCAGCTCTTTTCTTATTGAAAAGCTCTTTGCTTAATATATTCAGAACTTTCCATTTATCTTGCGATATATTTTCTTGGGCATAAAGATGCCTAGCTATCTCTTCTGGGCTATAGCCTTTCAGGAAAGACAGCTTCTTGAATCTCTTATACGACAGAATATCTTCGTATGTAACATCCTTATATATACCACTAAAAGACTTTTCTTTACTCATAGTGTTTCTTTTTAGCTAAAACTGATATTTATACAGACCTTAATTACCTTAAAACTATTTGAGCAAACTATCGTAACAATGTGAATTTCCTCTAAAATTATCTTTCCTCCATACTTGCATGCAAGAGCCATCAGCTGTTACATGAATATTTATTTTGCTATCAGCATTATAATGATCTGCACCATCAGCCTTAGTTAGATTCTTATGCAAAACCAACTAGGTGTATCATCATCATCACCGCTACTACAAGAAACAACGGATGCCCCAGCGAGTATCATTATTGCAAAACATAACTTCTTCATAATCTCATTATTTTAATATATAAAAATAAAGTCAATAATAATTCTATGTATAATTTTTCATTCATGACACTCAAAACTATTATTCTTCCTTTGCAAGGACAATTTGAGCACATTGATGTTGTCCTAATAAATACACATATAATAACCTTCTATCAGTAATGTGACAAACGACTATAATATTACTAATCTTTTATTCCACACACGTGTTTTACTATGTATGCAAAACCAATGAGTGCAACAGATGACACGAAAGAGGCAATACCAATGAGTACTCTTTCCATTGCAGCCCCGACCCTGAAGTCAGAACCAAATAAAGCTGTATACAGATTGCCTAGTACAATCAGTATTGATATGACTGTGGCAATATGCCCAGCTATCATAAGAATCTTTACTACTAATTTATCACTCATATCGTTCTCGCTTAACCGTGTTGCGTAGGGCTTTTATTATTACTATAGGAGCCGAAGTTCCCAGTTTTGGCTAATCGAAGCCATTTTTAAAATCCCCTCCTACCCTCACGGGCAAGAGAGGACAATCATTTAAACAAATCTAGCTATGAAAAACTAGAAATATATCATTTTCTGCCTTTAATGACCTCAAATACACGATGTTCTCCGTCGGCAGATAGTCTATTACCTTCCTCATCGCATATGTGGCCATCTTCGTTGACCCATAGCTTCTGGTTGAACATCTCTTCGCACATTCCCAGGATTTTAAGATATTCCTGTGCCTCGAAGATGACGTTCTTGCCATCACGCTCTGCCATCTTGAAGTTCTCGATAAGATCTGGATTCAGGTCAGGTGCAGTGATATCGTACTCATCCATTTCATCGTGATAGTGGATGTTGAGAATCTCCAACTCTTCCACCATTGCGGAGTTCGTACCAATCTCGCCAGTCAGAGCCTTCATGACGGTCTCTTTTTCAAGTTTTTCGTACTTCTTCCGACACTCATTGATGAGTTTATTCAACTCTTCTGCTGTATAATCTTCTACCATATTCGTTATATTTTTAATTGGTTGATAATAGACAATAAGTTCTTCCCTTGTCATACCTTTAAGAAGTTCCTTATAAGCTACTGCATCTTCCCGACTTATATGATTTTATGCCAGATGCACGCTCTGCACAATCATTATTTCATCGCAATCTTGATAGAATTCTTACCCACTTTGGCGATAACCAAAGACTCAGATACAGCATAAGAGGCTGCACCGTTGGCTGCAACCGTAGAGCCGAGATACTTGCCGTCAGCAGCGAGGTTACTCCTTGCACATTACAGGATTAATTAAAGTATCCATCATCCCCAAGAGTTTTCTTCTGCTTTTGTTGCGTGGTAGCTTTCTTCGTATGGATACCATTCATTATCTCAGAATAATCTGAGATAATCTTCTTCATGAGATAGTGAACGACAGGAACAGCCTTGGAAATGCCGGGGTCATGTATTACCGAGAATGCAGACACGACATTCCATCCTCTTTTCTCCATATACATGAGTACATCAATAGAGGAATTGAATTTAATCTTCTTACCATTCTCGTCTACCAACTCATCAGCCCCTTTATTCCCGAAGTCTACGGATATAACCGAAGCCCCCAGTCCTGCCGGATTAAACTGCATTATTTCACAATATACTGTATGCTGTGCCCAAATACTCATACTGGACAAAGCTAGAGCTAAGAATAAAAATATTTTTTTCATATCAATTATTTATAATGTTCTTACTTGCGAGAGCGAGCAGGGTTGCAATCTGTTTCTGCTGTGCTTCAATCAGTTTCTGTTGAAACTCATTCTGCTTGCGCAAAACCTCAGTCTCTCGCTGCAAGGCCAAATCTACAGATGACTGACCTGCCATATTATTCGAGCCGTTAACATTCGAATCCATCACGTCCCCTTCCATTTCTGTCGACAGAGAGGATGCGTAGCTATCAATGACAGCCCTAATTTGCGCTACAAAGTCCGTCTTCAGACTTTTAGCCTTCAACCTACCATTCAGGTTCTGAGGACTGATTCCAAGACCTTCTGCAATTGTTGCAAGAGGAATTCCACTTTGCTTTAGATATATTTTCATCTCTTCTCCTGTCATAAATACTTCTTTTTATTAGAGCAAAGGTACATCATTATTTCGAAACATGCAAGAAAATCGGGGAAAAGTTTTAGAAAAAGTTATCAGGAAGTATTAGGGGAGGCTGGTATCACATATTGGCTCGCATCAGAACTGAAATTCAAAGTCACACTTCTCCACGTTGCGCAACTTCTCCAGTTGCTCAGCTTTATGAGCCTTCAGTCTCTTTACCCATTCTGCCATCTTGGGAGAAGAGCTCTTTATAACTATTGTTTCATTTACATGTACCATAAGCCTATAGATTAAAATTCGAATATTTTTGAAGCTTTTGCCCTTACAGGGCGTTGGTTTATATTTCATTAATACCCAGGGTGTTGCCCTGGGCTAGGAGCTTCTGCCCCTTCAGGGCGTGTGGGGCAAGCCGAAAGGGAGCAGCCGCAAAGAAAGGTACCCATCTGTTCTGCATCTCAACGATGAAATGTTTATCATCGTCGGTAACACAATAGATATCAAAGATGCAGCCACGGAGATCATTCGTTTCTCCAGGCAGTTCCTTATCCTTTCAGCTGCTGTAACTGACTCTCCGACAATCCTGTTATTTCCATCACCGTGGCAGCATCCATACCATTCGCCAGCATCTTTCTGGCAATCTCAAGGCTTCGCTTGTTCATGCCCTTTTCCACTCCTTCTGCCAAGCCCTTTTCCACTCCTTCTGCCAAGCCCTTTTTCATTCCTTCAGCCAGGCCCTTCTCCATGCCTTCAGCCAGGCCCTTCTCCCTGCCTTCAGCCAGGCCTTCTTCTTTCCCTTCTCGCTTAGCGGTATCAATCGAATTCTTGATATCACGATATGCCATCTTGCTGGCTTCATACTCCCGCTGCTCCTGTGGAGTGAATTTTGCAATCTCGGCCTCTTCGAATAGGCGGTCGAAGACCTTGTCGCATAACGCCTTAGGGCGCTGAGTAAGCTTGTAGAGGTTCTTTAGCGCATAGAGCCACTTGTCGTAGAGCGTTTCCAACTCGTCAAGCGACTTGTTGAACTTGGCGATTTCCACGTAGATAAACTCCAGCTTATCGTAGAAAATCTTGTGCGTGGCAGTATCGCACAACTGCACATGATGGCGGATTTCTTCCTTATTGAAGGCTTCCTCGTTCATATTGAAGTTGAGCAGGGCAATGGTGTAGATATGGTTGAGCTTGAAATCCCATTCATTACCCTTGGGAGCCTGCTCACGGATAGGGAAGGTGGAATAGAACAGGGCACGGTCCTTGAAGTATGTCTGGTAGGCATTCTGCATTTCCACGATAAACTTCTCGCCGTTTTCTCCTTCGCAATATACATCGAAGATGGCCTTGCGGTCGGTATATACATCTCCCACGTGCTCCGGGTTCAGATACTTCACGTCCTTAACAACCTGTCTTCCGTTGAACAAGCTGTTGAGGAAACAGATCAGCAAATCCTTGTTGGGAGCTGATCCGAAAATTCGCTTGAAACCGAAATCGGTCAACAAACTGATATATCTTTCTTCTACCTGCTTCATAATCCCAATGTTATTAATATTTCTATTGCATCAGCAAAGTTACGATTTTATTTTCATACCAGCAAGAGTTTTCTGATAAAAATTGAGAAACATGCAAATAATTGAGCATTTTACAATATTATTCCTTTCATTGATAATCATAAAATACGAGCGAAAAAGGTTATTTTGGAGCTTTCGAGTTACTACTAACACACGTACTTAAACCACTGCGATAATGACTCAGTTCCTCAGTTCCTCAGTTCCTCAGTTTTGTTCTAGGGATTATACTTGATGGTTGTAATTGGTTACAAATTGTAAGTAATTATATTTTATTATATATATATAATAAGCTTCTAAATAAAGATAAAAGTGAAGGGTCAGAGAAAAACTGAGGAACTGAGGAACTGAGGAAGATTTCTTATGGCTTTTTGTATCTTGTTATTTGTTGTGGATAAAGTATATTAAGTGCTCAACTCTATGTTTTCTCTTCTGAAAAAGTATGAGTTGCGGGGCGCAAAACGGCGAGTTAGATTGTTTAACAGGTTTCGGATTGAAAGCGTGCTGAAAATCGCGCCTTATCACACGCTGAAATTTGGTGGTATCGGGAAATTGGCGTATCTTTGCACTGTCGTTCGAAGAAAGGTTGCACTCGACAAAGCGCAACCCACCAAGTCAACATTCAACATTCAACATTCAACACTAAAAAATTTAAGATCATGGAAGTAAAAGGAACATTGAAATATCGTAAAGTACAGCGCACACCTCAGACTGGTGAAAACGCAGGTAAGAAGAAGTGGTATGCTACTTCGGTAACCGACCGCGAAGTGGACTTCGAGGGATTCGTATCGCATATCTCCGACCACGGCTCGCCTTACTCACGTGGTACCATCCATGGTGTGCTGATGGATGCACTCGACCATCTGCAGGAGTTGATTCTCGACGGCAAGA
>ERZ835080.76-NODE-76-length-111884-cov-4.796010_pt1 | contig 111884 bp, 122 predicted proteins | sample MGYA00519688_ERZ835080 | MGnify/ENA primary metagenome ERZ835080 (study PRJEB31850, sample SAMEA3708770) | human gut metagenome | biome: human gut; feature: human-associated habitat; material: faeces | place: China | collected 2014 ... | reverse complement strand
AAAAGTCAGCACTGGATCACAGATGTCCAGATAATCTTGAATTAGCATTGGCAAAATTGCCTGTTTTGGGTTAGAATAGATTATGTTATTATTTTTTGTCACAAATTAATTATAACAGAAAGAAAGACCTTGAGTTCAATATAAACTCTTGGTCTTTCTTTTTTTTCGGGACTATTCTTTTTTCACAGCCCCATCCTGTGGTGTTTTTTGATGGATGTGGAAGGGGACGAAGGGTAGGAGAGGTTATGAGGGTGTATCATAGAAAAATAATTCGGTAGATTCCATTGCGCAAAAAGTGAATCTACCGAATTTGTAAAAGAATGAAAATTCAGTTAAAAAATCAAGTGATATAAAAATGAAAGAAAATTTAAGAAAATCTAAATAGTATTCCCAACTGTTTTCCGATATACTGAAACTATGATTGAACATCGGAACTCAAGTTACGGGGTGATGGTACGGTGAGATAATTTGTCGGACATACATTTATCGAACAAACTTTTTATATCTTTAAATCCGGAGAACAAGGAGGGAATGAAAATGAATGTAAAGAGGAATTTCAAAGAAAATCTGATGGGGAAGAAAAAGGTGATTTTTATTGTATGCTTTATTTTTGCAGTTGCTCTGATTGCCGCAATCCTGCACATGGTTTCGGGAGTGGGAAAGGATTCCGCGAAAAACACCCTCTATGCAGACAAGGTCAGCGTGATCACCGGAAACGGAAGCGGAACCGTGAACCGATTTGCAGGCGTTGTGGAGGCGCAGGATACTTTGAAAATCTCACTTTCAGAAGGACAGAAAGTGAAAGAGATTTTCGTAGAAAAAGGGCAGGAAGTGGAGCCTGGGACGAAACTCTTTGAATATGATACAGAGGAGCTTGCGATGACACTGGAGCAGGGGAATCTGGAGCTGGAGAAGATAGGGAACAGTATTTCCAATCTGAATTCACAGATTGCGGCCTTAACGACAGAGAAAAAGAATGCACCGGCAGGTGAGCAGCTTTCTTATACAACGCAGATCCAGGAGCTGCAGACGAATGTAAAACAGGAAGAATATAATTATAAAGTAAAAGAACTGGAAGTGAACCGGACGAAGAAGAGTCTGGAATCATCCACGGTGACATCCACGATTGCAGGAATCATCCAGGAGATCAATCCGGATCCTAGCTATGATAATTACAGTGGAGAAAAGCAGGCATTTATGAGCATTCTTTCTACCGGAAAATACCGAATTAAGGGAAAAATCAGTGAACAGAATATCGGTGAGCTTCAGCCGGGAATGGATGTGACGGTGCGGGCAAGGAATAACCAGGAGGAAATCTGGAAGGGATCTGTAGATGTGATCGACACAGAAAAACCGGAGAGCAGTTCACAAAGCGAGATGTATTCCGGTTCGGATTCTTCTGCCCGGGCAACTAAGTATCCATTTTATGTAACGCTTGAAACCAGTGATGGTCTGATGCTGGGACAGCATGTATATATCGAGCCTGGAACCGGAGTAAATACAGAGGGATTACATCTGATGACTGCTTATATTGTAGATGCAGACGGGAAAGAGCCTTACGTTTGGGTAGCAAATAAAAAGGACAGACTGGAAAAGAGAAATGTAAAGCTTGGTGCTTATGATGAGGAGCAGGATACATGGGAAATCACAGAAGGACTGAAAGAGACGGATTACATTGTCTGGCCGGATGGAGAATGTAAAGAAGGAGCAGCCGTTCAGAAGAACGAAAATGTACAGGCAGGAGGCATGGAAGAGGGGGAATAAAGGATGACTTTTCAAAAAAGAAATAAGAAAAAAATTCTTCAGATCGGGATTGCTTTGGTTGTCTGTGTATGTTTCATTGGAGGTGGCACTTTATTTGCAATGAAAAAAAGTGAAAAAGCGGTCAAGGTTGCACCGGTAGCCAGTATGAGTAATGGTGGATGGTATTCAGAATCGGATATTTATGATTATGCGAAGGTGCAGGCAGGTGCGAGCCAGGACATTTACCATGATGATACCCTTACGATCAAAGAGATTTATGTCAAATCAGGGGATACGGTGAAGATCGGCGATCGTCTGGTTGCTTATGATACCACGCTTGCAGGTCTTGAGCAGGAAATGAAGCAGATGGAGATTCAGGGGATTGAACTGAATATTCAGAATCAAAAGGCAGAATTAGAACAGTTGAAAAATGCAAAGATTGTTGCGTCTGTTGAAAGGAGCCAGGATGAACTACGAAAAATGACTGCAAAAGGAACCAGACCTGGAATAATACGGACTGCGGATGCAAAGAAAAATGAAGGGGAAAATCCGGATACTTCCGAAAATCCTGAGCAGCCGGAGACACCAGAAAATCCGGAAGGACCGGAAAAACCATCAATCGGGAAACCGTTTCCGGAAGAACTGAAGGATAAGATCATTTATAAAGAGATTACAAAGGACGCTGCTCCTTATAATGAAGATGGAGATGGAACAAAAGAAAAGCCGTATCGCTATCTTTGTGCGCCGGGAGCAACGGTAAATGCGGAGTTCATGCTGAAAATGCTGGAAGAGAGGGCAGTCTGTATCTTTGATGTAGTGGATCAGGAGAAGGAACCGACGCTTCTTTTATACTCCTGGACGCTGGACGGAAAGACCGGACAAGTGATAAAACCCGAAAATCCGGAACAGCCGGAGACACCGGAAGAGCCGAAAATTCCGGACGAACCGGATAATCCTGGTGGATATGAGGAGCCGGATCCGGGAGATGCAGATGGAATGACCAGGGAAGAGCAGGCAAAGCAAATCCAGGAAAAAGAGCAGAAGATCAAGGACCTGGATCTGGAAAAGCGAACAGCACAATTGGAATTGAAAAAGCTGGATAAAAAAGTAAATAATGGTGTTGTAAAGAGTACAGTAGAGGGAACGGTAAAAGCTGTACTTGACGAAGAAGAGGCAAAGCTGGAGAATAAACCGGTTATATCTGTGACCGGAAAAAATGGTTGTTATGTAATCGGAGGGATTGCCGAAAGCAGCTATGATAAATTAAAAGAGGGTATGACTGTGATGGTGACTTCCTGGAATACGGGGAACTCTTATGAGGCAACGATCACCAGTATCGGTAATTCACCGGTTGAAAGTATGAAGAGCAGCGAGAATCCTAATATGTCCTACTATCCGTTTACTGCAGTGGTTGAGAAAGATGCAGACCTTTCATCTGGTGAGGGTGTCAGTATTTCCGTAGACGGACTTTCGGGTGACAGTGGGAATTCGATTTACCTGGAACAGATGTTCATAAGAGAAGACGGAAACCGCTCCTATGTATACAAGAAAGGAAAACATGGAAGGCTGGAGAAGCAGTATGTAGAGGTTGGAAAAAATATGTACGGTTCCATGGAAATCGTTTCCGGACTTACCATGGAGGATGAGATTGCATTTCCGTATGGAAGAAATGTAAAAGAGGGTGCGAAGACAAAGACAGTGGAGTCATTGTATGATTATAATTAACGAGGGGGGTGAGGAGATGCTTGAAGATATCAGGCTGGCATTTCAGGGAATCTGGAGTCATAAGCTGCGGTCTGCGCTGACGATGCTTGGTATTATTATCGGAATCGGATCGATCATTGCAATTGTTTCAACGATCAAAGGAACCAATGAGCAGATCAAGAAAAATCTGGTTGGCGCGGGAAATAATGCGGTCAATATCCAGCTTTATCAGGGAGACTGGACACTGGATCTGTCTTATCAGGAGGTTCCGGATGGAATACCGGAGATTTCAGATCAGGTACTTGGTGAGATCCAGGCACTGGATGAGGTGGAAAGTGCAGCCCTTTATCACAGACGGAATGAATATGATGCTGTATATGCAGGCAGTCAGAAGCTGGCAAGCTGTAATATTTTTGGAATAGATTCCAATTATCTGGATGCCTATGGATTTCAGATCACAAAAGGGCGTGGCTTTTCCGAAAAAGATTTTACTGCAAATCGAAAAGTTGTGCTGCTTGATAAAACGACAGCCACAGCTCTATTTCCGGATGGAAATGTGATTGGAAAGATTATTGAGGTTAAAGGGGAGCCATTTACGGTGATCGGTATGATGGCGAGAAAAGAAAATTCGCAGCCGGTGATCAATTCAATGGAAGACTATTATCGTTATGTATCCACGGATGGAAGTGGAACGATCTGTATTCCGGATACACTGTGGCCGATTATTTATCAGTACGATGAACCGCAGAATCTGGTTGTCCGCGCGACAAGCACAGATGAGATGACTGCGGCAGGAGAAAAGGCGGCAGATATCCTGAACAGTTACCTGACCGTGTCTGATGAGACGATAAAGTATAAAGGGGAAGATCTTCTGGAACAGGCGAACCAGATCCAGGAGATCAGCAGCTCGACGAACCAGCAGCTGCTCTGGATTGCAAGCATTTCACTTCTGGTTGGCGGGATCGGTGTTATGAATATTATGCTGGTGTCTGTGACAGAAAGAACGAGAGAAATCGGTCTGAAAAAGGCACTGGGGGCAAGAAAAAGAAGGATCCTGACGCAGTTTCTGACGGAAGCGGCAGTACTTACCCTTCTTGGAGGTCTGATTGGTGTGGCAGGAGGGATTGCGCTTGCCTATATTATTTCCGCAGTCTCGGCAGTTCCGGTGGCAATCAGCGGAGTGTCTATTCTGGTCGGAGTAGTATTTTCCACATTGATCGGAATTATTTTCGGACTCCTTCCGTCGGTGAAGGCGGCGAACATGAATCCAATCGATGCACTGAGAAGTGAGTAGGTTTATGTAGAGAAGAATTATTTGTCGGATCCAAGATTGCAGATAAATAGATAGTATCTGTTCTACAGGAAAGTGGCGTGCCTTACTGGCACGCCATTTTTAAAAATTCTTCCATTGCCCTTGTCTGGTAGCGACCATTTTTCCAGTAGAACCGGATGTCACGGCTGCTTTCGCCTGCAGGAAGCTTATAGTACACCACATCAGAGGTAAGAGGTACTTTTGAGAGCATGATATCTCCGATAAAAGAGATCCCCATGCCGGAGCAGGTGATGTTGTAAGAAGTCATCTGCTGATCCATTTCCAGGATGATATTTGGTTCAAAGAGATTGTTCTGGCAGATCATACGGGCACGTTTTCCAGTGTCGTTTTCCGGTTTCAGCATAATAAAAGGCTCACTTTTAAAGCGTGTCAGAGGAACGGGAGGACAGGATTCTTCCAGAAATTTTTTGCTCAGGATATCTTCTACAGGAAGCTGATAGGAGCGCAGCCTATTATTGATCGGGAATGCTCCAGGAACAGCAAGGATCAGGTGTTCTTCCTGAAATTTACGGCAACCGTAGATGGCGGCATCCAGAACACTGCTGTCCAGCATCAGATCCAGCTGCCCGTGTCGCAGCATACGGGCAAGATTGGCAGTGGTTTCTTCAATCAGGCTGATCTGGATCAGAGGATATCTGCGGGCAAAATCCGCGATCAACGGAGGCAGGATCCAGGAGGAAAACAGATTGCTTCCTCCGAGGGTGAGTGCTCCTTTTTTCAGATCGCCCCAGTCGTTTACAAATCCTTCAAATTCATTCTGGATACTTTTTATTTTTTCTACTGCTTTGATATACTGTACCCCACATTCGGTAAGGGACAGTGGTTTGGTACTCCGGTCAAAGATCGGATATCCGATGTGGTGCTCGACACGCTTTACGTTGGCACTGAGTGAAGGCTGTGAGATAAATAACTTCTCAGCCGCCTTGGAAAAGCTTTTTTCCAGATAAACTTCATAAACATATTCCATTCCCTGAAACATAGGTATTCTCCTTTGGCATAGTTTTAAAATTATAGTTACTATAAAAATATATGTATTAGATTATATTGTAACACAGAACTATAATGAAAACAACAAAGGCAATACGCCAAAGAAAAATGGAAAATTGAGGGTTTTTGAGATGGAAAATGGAAAAGAAAACAAAACAGGTTATCGTGTAGAACAGGATTCAATAGGGGCAAAGGATATTCCGGGAGATGTATATTACGGGGTACAGTCACTGCGTGCTGCGGAGAATTTTCGCATTACCGGGCTGAATATGCATCCGGAGATCATCAACAGTCTTGCGTACATAAAGAAAGCATCTGCGATCACCAACTGCGAGAGTGGGATTCTGGAAAAGAAAAAGGCAAAAGCAATCGTACAGGCATGTGATGAGATCCTTGCAGGAAAGTTGCATGAGTACTTTATCGTAGATCCGATCCAGGGAGGTGCGGGAACTTCTCTGAACATGAATGCAAACGAAGTCATTGCCAACCGTGCGATTGAGATTCTTGGCGGGAAAAAGGGAGATTATTCAGCAGTAAATCCGAATGATGATGTAAACTGCGGACAGTCCACAAATGATGTTATTCCGACAGCTGGCAAGATGACTTCACTCAGACTTCTTCAGAATCTGAAAAAAGAACTGCTCAGACTTCATGGAGCGCTCTGCAAAAAGGCAGAGGAATTTGACCATGTGATCAAGATGGGACGCACCCAAATGCAGGATGCAGTTCCGATCCGTCTGGGTCAGGAATTTCAGGCATATTCCGATGCCATCATGCGTGATATCCACCGTATGGATAATGCGATGGACGAGATGCGTACCGTCAACATGGGTGGAACGGCAGTCGGAACCGGAATCAATGCAGATGAAGCCTATGTAAGCCGTATTGTTCCGAATCTTTCAAAAATATCTGATATTCAGTTTGTCCAGGCTTTTGATCTGATCGATGCAACCCAGAACCTGGATCCGTTTGTGGCAGTATCCGGTGCAGTGAAAGCGTGTGCAGTCACACTTTCCAAGATTGCCAATGACCTGCGTCTGATGTCATCCGGACCAAGAGCCGGATTTGGTGAGATCAACCTTCCGGCAAAGCAGAATGGTTCTTCGATCATGCCGGGGAAAGTGAATCCGGTCATCCCGGAAGTAGTGAACCAGGTCGCATTTAACATCATTGGAAATGATGTGACGATCACGATGGCAGCAGAGGGTGGACAGCTGGAACTGAATGCGTTTGAACCGATCGTATTCTACTGTCTGTTCCAGTCGATCGATACACTTGCATATGCAGTGCAGACTTTTATTGACAACTGTGTGACAGGAATCACAGCCAATGAAGAGAGATGCCGTCAGCTGGTAGAGAACAGCATCGGTGTAATTACTGCAATCTGTCCACATGTAGGCTATGAGAAAGCAGCGGAGATTGCGAAAAAAGCAATGAAGACCGGAGAATCCATCCGTAATCTGATCCTCAGAGAAGGGCTTTTAAGTGAAAAAGAGATGGAAACCGTTCTGGATCCGGTCAATATGACAGAGCCAGGTATTTCGGGAAAAGAACTTCTCAGAAAATAGAGACTAAAAAGAATTAAATTTTTCTAAAAGACATGATTTTCTCCTTTTAAGGGTGTACAATAAAACATACGTGTTTCATGAGTTACAACTTAAAAGGAGAATTTTTATGCTTCAAATTCAACATATCTGCAAAGAATACCGTACAGGTACGCTGGTACAGAAGGCATTGGATGATGTAAGCCTGAGTCTCAGGGACAATGAATTTGTTGCGATCCTGGGACCGAGTGGTTCGGGAAAGACGACACTTCTTAATATCATCGGTGGACTGGATCGGTACGATAGTGGTGATCTGATCATCAACGGGATTTCTACAAAAAAATATAAAGACAGAGATTGGGATTCCTATCGGAATCATACCATTGGTTTTGTATTTCAGAGTTATAATCTGATTCCACATCAGACGGTACTTGCCAATGTGGAGCTGGCACTGACCATTTCCGGGATTGGGAAGGAAGAACGGAAAAAGAGAGCGATCGAGGCTCTGAAAAAAGTTGGTCTTGGAGGGCAGTTGCATAAAAGACCGAGCCAGATGTCAGGCGGACAGATGCAGAGGGTGGCAATCGCCCGTGCGCTGGTCAACGATCCGGATATCCTGCTTGCTGATGAGCCGACCGGAGCGCTGGATACGGCGACCAGCGTGCAGGTTATGGAACTTTTAAAAGAAGTGGCAAATGACAGGCTTGTTGTAATGGTTACGCATAACCCAGAGCTTGCTGAAGAATATGCAACCCGTATCGTAACGCTCAAGGACGGAAAGATCCGTTCGGATACGGACAAATTTTATGTCAATGAAGCGGTCATGGAGGAGCCGGAGCATAAGAATATGGGGAAATCTTCCATGTCATTTCTGACGGCTCTTTCCCTGAGTTTTAATAACTTAAAGACGAAGAAAGCAAGGACTCTTCTGACATCTTTTGCCGGTTCTATTGGAATTATCGGGATTGCACTGATACTGGCACTTTCCAACGGAGTCAATGCCTACATCAAGTCAATTGAAGAAGAGACTCTTTCCGAGTATCCGCTTCAGATCCAGAGTACCGGATTTGATATGACATCGATGATGGTAGGCAATATGGACAGTGGTTCGGGAAGTTCGGATAAGAAGGAGACAAAAAAAGACGGGGAAGTCAAGGTTATGCAGATGATGACCAATATGTTTTCCACGATGGACTCCAACGATCTGAAGTCTTTAAAAGAATATCTGGATGGAGGAAAAAGTGGAATTGAGGACTATACCAGTGCCGTTGAATATTCTTATAATATTTCACCAAGAATCTATCGGCAGAACAAGGATGGTTCCATTCGCCAGGTGAATCCGGACAAATCCTTTGAGTCGCTTGGAATCAGCTCTGGCGCAAGTACCAACAGTCTGATGTCATCGATGATGAGTACGAATGTTTTTTATGAAATGCCTAAGACGGAGGGGCTTTATGAGAACCAGTATGATGTGAAGGCGGGACGCTGGCCGCAGAATTATAATGAATGTGTACTGGTGCTGACTTCGGACGGAGGCATGAGTGATTTTCTCCTTTATACTTTGGGACTGCGGGATCAGATGGAACTGGACGAAATGATCCAGGAATTTATCAATGAAGAAGATGTGAACACTCCGGCAAATATCGGAACATATACCTATGAGGATATTATTGGAAAAACTTTTAAACTGGTTAATGTGTCTGACTGCTACGAATATGACAGCCAGTACGAGATCTGGAAGGATAAATCCGATAATAAGGAATATATGAAGAAACTCGTGGATCAGGGCGAAGAACTTAAAATCGTCGGAATCGTACAGGCATCGGAAGATGCAAATGCTTCCGCTCTGACACCGGGGATTGGCTATCCGCAGAGACTTACTGAGCATGTCGCAAAAGAGGCTGCAAAAAGTGAGATTGTAAAAGATCAGCTGGAGAATCCATCCAAGAATGTATTTACCGGAGAACAGTTCGGAACCACAGAAGAGAAGAACGGACTGGATGCGAACAGTCTGTTTACGGTAGATGAGGATGCATTTCAGAAAGCATTTGTTTTAGACGACAGTGGATTTTCCGGTGATCTGTTGTCGGCAGATTCCCTGAATCTGGAAAATGCATTCCGGATGGGTGGGGATTCTCTGGATCTGTCCGGGATGATAAATCTGGATCAGATCAGTCTTGACGTGTCCGGTATGCCACAGATGAATCTTGGCGATATGATCGGAAGCCTGAATCTTACCGTAAAACCGGGTGGAATGCAGAAGTTGTCTGAGAGTGTTATGGAAGGTTATCAGGAGTATGTGAAATTCCATCCGGAAGCAGATTATTCAAATCTGGCGAGAGATTTTATGGATTACCTGATGACGGATGAAGCGCAGAAGATCCTGAAAGATAATCTGCAGGAGATCATTGAGAGCACCGGTGGGTTTAAGATTACAATTGATCAGATGCAGGAGCTTGTACAGCGTGTGATGGAAGGATATCAAAAGTATGCTGCGGAAAAAGGATATACAGATCCGGATAAATTTGGAGAATACCTGGCGGAGTATTTACAGACCGAGGAAGCAAAAGAGATTATGAATGCCTGGCAGCAGGAGATTTTTGGAGATACGGTGATAAATATTACTTCTGACCAGCTGAAAAAACTGACAAAAGAACTGGCGAGTAGTTATCCGGCATATGCTGCGGCGAATGGAAAAGCAGATCCGACCAAAATGGGAGATTATTTTCTGAACTACCTTGCCACAGCAGATGGAAAACAGCGTCTGATGAACGGGCTTTCCGAGGTGATCGATATGGATCAGCTGGAGAGCCAGTTAAGTGCGACAATGGGAAGTTACATGGCAAAGGCAATGGGAACTTATACCCGAGCAATTTTGGATGTGCTTGAGACACAGATCACTTCGGCAATGAATCAGATCGTCACTCAGATCACAGAAAAAATCGGGAACGCCATGCAGGCTGCCATGGGAAATGTGGGAACCCAGCTGCAGAACATGCTTGGAAGTTCGATGAAGATTGATACCGATGCATTTGCAAAGGCATTTCAGATGAATATGACAGAAGATGATCTGAAAGAGCTGATGACATCCATGACAATGAGCGCGACTGCTTCCTATGACAATAATCTGCAGAAGCTTGGATACGTGGATTTTGCGAACCCGAGTCAGATTTCCATATATCCGACGGATTTTGAGAGTAAAGAAAAAGTGGTGAAAATCCTGGATTCTTATAACAGCCGGATGGAAAAAGAAGGAAAAGAGGAACAGATCATCACTTATACCGATATAGTCGGAACACTGATGTCTTCCGTGACAAATATCGTGGATATCATCAGCTATGTGCTGATTGCGTTTGTGGCGATTTCCCTTGTAGTATCTTCAATTATGATCGGGGTTATCACCTACATCAGTGTACTTGAACGGAAGAAGGAGATTGGAATCCTGCGCGCGATCGGGGCATCTAAGAGAAATGTATCGCAGGTATTTAATGCAGAAACCGTTATCATTGGTCTGTGTGCCGGACTGATCGGAATCGGACTGTCACTGCTGCTTCTGATCCCTGGAAATATGATTATCCATGCGGTGGCAGATAATAACAAAATCAATGCATTTTTACCAGTGCTTCCGGCAATTGTGCTGATTCTTTTGAGTATCGGGCTTACCCTGCTCGGTGGAATCATTCCGTCAAGGAAAGCAGCAAAGAGCGATCCGGTGACAGCGCTTAGGACAGAATAAAAAAAGAGAATGAGGGAAAAGGAAAATGGATAAAGAGAAAAATACAGAAGCAGTGAGTGAGGAAAATATTTACTGTCTGAATGGAAGAGTGCCGGTAAAAAAGGCGATTCCGTTCGGACTCCAGCATGTTCTGGCAATGTTTGTGTCGAATCTGGCACCGGTGCTGATCGTGTGCAGTGCGGCATTTGTGAGAGGATCGGAGAATCACTTAAGTGCTGCGGAAATTACGCAGCTTCTGCAGTGCGCGATGTTTGCAGCGGGGATCGGGACCTGTCTGCAGCTTTACCCGGTATGGAAGATTGGCTCCAGGCTTCCGATTGTTATGGGAGTCAGTTTTACCTTTCTTGGTAGTCTGCTGATGATCTGTACCAATTCGGAACTTGGATATGAAGGGATGGTTGGTGCGGTGATCGCCGGAGGTATTTTTGAGGGACTGGTAGGAATGAGTGCCAAATACTGGAAACGGTTCCTGACACCGGTAGTATCGGCATGTGTGGTGATTGCGATTGGGCTTTCCCTCTTGTCGGTAGGAATGGATTCCTGGGGCGGTGGAAACGGAGCAGAAGATTTTGGAGCGTGGTATCATCTTCTGGTCGGATTTTTCACACTGGTTGTGTGTCTGGCTGCCCGTTATCTGTTAAAAGGTGTATACAAGAACCTGAACGTATTGGTTGGTCTGGTCTGTGGGTATCTTCTGTCCATTATATTTACTGTGGCAGGGATTGCACCGATGGTTGATTTTTCAGGAATTACAAAGACGATCGAGCAGGTTGGTGTATTCAGCCTTCCCAAGCTTGTATTTTTTACTTCCCATAAACCGGTTTTTGATCTGGGAGCATTCTTTACTATTGCAATTGTATTCCTGGTATCGGCAGCGGAGACAACGGGTGCAACTACTGCAGTGTGTACCGGTGCGTTGGGGCGGGATATCAAGATGGAGGAACTGCAGGGGTCTCTTGCTGTGGATGGATTCTCCAGTGCGATTTCAGGATGCTTTGGCTGTCTGCCGCTTACTTCTTTCAGTCAGAATATCGGGCTCGTCACTATGACAGGAGTTATCAATCGTTTTACTATTCTGATGGGGGCTTTGATTTTGATCCTTGCTTCTCTGTTCCCGCCGCTTGGAGCTTTTTTTAATTCGCTTCCGCAGGCGGTACTTGGAGGATGTACGGTTATGATGTTCGGATCGATCATGTATGAAGGGATCAAGATGCTCAAAGAGTGTGTGTTTAATGACAGAACCATGATCATCGTTTCGCTGGCATTCTGTATCGGTGTCGGACTGACACAGACTTCCGGAAATTTCTTTTCTGCATTTCCGAAGGAGGTAGGAGATATTTTTAATGGAAATGCAGTTGCAGGGGTGTTTGTGGTGTCATTGATCCTCAGTCTCTGCCTTCCGAAGAAAAAAACAACAGATTTGTAAAATGTGCTAAAAATAAATCAATCAGAAGGAAGAGAGGAACGAGGATGAGGCCAAAAAGAAAGATCGAAGCGCAGGCGTCTGAATAATTATAATCGAAAAATGTTGAGCAAATAAGGGACTGGCGGCACGATAAAAAGTGTCGACAGTTCCTTTTTAGTGTGGAAGTGACCAGTTCCAGAAGCTTGTTCATTATATTGACCAGCTTGGAAGTATTTGCTGCATAGAGCATCGGAATGTTCAGTAAGCTATGATTCCAATTGTAAGAATTAAAAAAGCATGCTATACTTACGGCAGATGAAAAACTGACAGGATAAGACAACAAAGGAGAGGCACATGAATTCTAATTTTGAATATTATAAAGTTTTTTATTATGTGGCGAAGTATGAGAACCTTACAAAGGCATCCAGCGTTCTGAAGACGAGCCAGCCGGCGGTGACGAGAACGATACACAACCTGGAAAATGAACTGGGATGCCGGTTATTTACCAGAAGCAAATCCGGCATGAAGCTGACACCGGAGGGAAGAACTTTTTACAGCTATGTATCGGCAGGGTGCGCCCAGTTTTTTAAAGGGGAAAATGATCTGAGCAATCTGATCAGTCTTGAGAACGGGACGATCTATATCAGTGCGACTGAGACAGCCTTGCACTGCTTCCTGTTCCGGGCAATGGGAGAGTTCAACAGCATTTATCCGAACGTACATTTCAAAATCTTAAATAACAGTACCATGGACTCGGTCAACGCGGTAAAAGAAGGAAAGGTAGACCTTGCATTTGTGTCAACGGATCTGCAGGTAAATAAGCCACTCAGGATGAAGAAACTGCGGGAATACCATGAGGTGCTGATCGGCGGCAGTCGTTACATAGAATTAAAAGGAAGAAAGATTTCATTGGAGGAACTTTCGGCTTATCCTTGGATCAGCCTGACTTCGGAGGCACTGACCAGAAAATTCCTGAATAATTATTTTGCAGATCATGGTCTGCAGTTTTTGCCGGATATGGAGCTTGCGACGACAGACCTGATCTTGCCGGCAGTCCGTCACAATCTTGGAATTGGATTTGTCCCGGAAGAATTTGCCGAAGAAGAGAAGAAGGCGGAAAATGTATTTGAAATCGAAGTGGAAGAGAAGCTTCCGACCAGAAATATTATTCTGATCTATGATACTGAGTATCCTCAGAGTATTGCATCGAAGGAGTTTCAGAAGTTTCTGAGCAGTCAGAAGAACTAAAGAAGAAATAGATTTTCAAAGTGGATTGTACAAATCGGTATCCTTTGCAGCCGGGATGTGTATCTGCAAAGAAAAATATAAGGAGAATGCCCCGGAATTTTTTATGTGTGGATCATAAAGTTCCGGAGCATTTTTATATTTGTAAGTATAAAGTTATAAAGTAGAATTTTGGATTAGAAAACGATTGATATTATTTATGCCATTCCCAGTTTCTGATTTCTTCCAGATCCTGTCCGTATTCAGCGATGTACTGCTTGTGCTCAACCAGTTTGTCGTTCATCTTCTGAATCAGGAATGATCCCTTATTGCCAAGCTGTGGCAGATGCATGATTGCATCTTTTACAAGGTTGAAACGGTCGATCTGGTTCTGTACACGCATGTCAAATGGAGTAGTGATCGTACCTTCTTCCTGATATCCATGAACAGAAATGTTGTGGTTGTGACGTTCGTATGTCAGCTCATGAATCAGTGTCGGATATCCGTGGAATGCAAAGATAACCGGTTTATCTTTTGTGAAGATTGCATCGTATTCTGCATCACTTAATCCGTGTGGATGTTTGTGGTCTGATTCCAGTTTGAACAGGTCAACTACATTAACAACGCGGATCTTGAGCTCTGGCATTTCATCACGAAGGATAGTAACAGCAGCCATAACTTCAAGAGTAGGAGTGTCACCGCAGCAAGCCATAACAACATCTGGTTCTTCACCGCAGTCATTACTTGCCCATTCCCAGATACCGATACCCTGTGTACAATGCTTTACAGCCTGTTCCATAGTCAGCCACTGGCAGCTTGGATGTTTAGACGCTACGATTGCATTGACATAGTTCTTACTCTTGATGCAGTGGTCGAAGCATGAGAGTAAGCAGTTTGTATCCGGTGGTAAATACATGCGGACAACGTCTGCCTTTTTATTGGCAATGTGATCCAGAAATCCTGGATCCTGATGTGTAAATCCGTTATGATCCTGTTGCCATACATTAGATGTCAGGATAAAGTTCAGCGAAGCAATCGGCTGTCTCCATGAAAGCTGGTTGCAGACCTTCAGCCATTTTGCATGCTGTGCTGCCATAGAGTCAACGATACGGATGAATGCTTCATAGCTTGCAAAGAATCCATGACGTCCTGTCAGAAGATATCCTTCCAGCCATCCTTCACACATATGTTCACTTAACATACCGTCCATGATACGTCCGTCTCTTGCAAGGCAGTCATCAGTGTCAAGCAAGTCTGCCTGCCAGTCACGTTTCTGCTCTTCAAATACTTTGTACAGACGGTTGGACATACTTTCATCTGGTCCGAAGATACGGAAGTTCTTACTGTCTTCATTTAATTTGAAGATGTCGCGGATGTATCCGCCAAGTTCGATCATATCCTGAGCTTTTGTCTTGCCAGGTTCTACTTCGATTCCGTATGAGCGGAAATCAGGAAGACGAAGGTCTTTCAGAAGAAGTCCGCCATTTGCATGCGGGTTTGCACCAAGACGGGCATCTCCCTTTGGAGCAAGTTCTGCAAGTTCCGGAATCAGATGTCCTTTTTCATCGAAGAGTTCTTCTGCATGGTAGCTTTCCAACCATTCTTTCAGAAGGTCAAGATGTTCTGGTGATTCCATAGAAAGCGGTACCTGATGTGCACGGAAAGATCCTTCAATCTGAAGTCCGTCAACAACCTTTGGTCCTGTCCATCCCTTTGGAGTACGAAGAACGATCATTGGCCAGAACGGACGGGTAGGATCATTGTTTTCACGGGCATTTTTCTGGATTGCTTTGATTTCTTCGATGCAGGCATCCATAGTCTCAGCCATTTTTCTGTGCATAGTCATCGGATCGTCACCTTCTACGAAGTAAGGTTTCCATCCGCAGCCCTTGAAGAAGTTTTCCACTTCCTCATGAGAAATACGTGAGAAAATGGTCGGGTTACTGATCTTGTATCCGTTCAGATGGAGGATTGGAAGAACAGCACCGTCTGTGATCGGGTTCAGGAATTTGTTGGACTGCCATGAAGTAGCAAGCGGCCCTGTTTCAGCTTCACCGTCACCGACAACAACTGTAGCGATAAGATCTGGGTTGTCCAGAACAGCACCAAAGCCGTGAGCAATTGAATATCCAAGTTCTCCACCCTCATTGATAGAACCTGGTGTTTCTGGAGCACAGTGACTCGGAACTCCGCATGGGAATGAGAACTGCTTAAACATTTTCTTCATGCCTTCCTCATCCTGGCTGATGTTCGGATAAACTTCACTATAAGAACCTTCCAGATAAGTGTTGGCAATCAGGAAGTTTCCGCCATGTCCCGGACCGGAAAGAAGAATCATATCCAGATCATAACGTTTGATGACACGGTTGCAGTGTACATAGATGAAGTTTTGTCCAGGTACGGTTCCCCAGTGTCCGACGATTTTTTTCTTGATCTGATCCATGGTCAATGGCTTTTTCAGAAGCGGATTATCAAGAAGGTATAACTGACCGGCTGACAGGTAGTTGGCAGCACGCCAGTAGGCATTCATTTTGTTGAGCAGTTCATCAGATAATGGCTGCTTTTCAAGACATAATTTATTGTCTTCCATTTTAGTACCTCTCTCTTTCTCTAATTCAATTTTGTTATTTTTTTAACTGGGTTCATCATATCATGAGTAAAAGATAACGTAAAATAGCAATAATGAATTATATTCATATCAAAATGTTATGGATAGGAAGAGGGGAGTTCCTTAATTTCGTAATAGGTGGTAGACATTGTGAAAAAATTGAAGTATAATTACGAATAGCTGTTTTTATGTAAGATTTTTGAATAAAGCGTTTAAAATGTAATGTTTTGACGGAGAAAAACAGTGTATATAATGTAGATTGACAGTTTTTTAGTGAGGGAGAATTTATTATGAAGACTACTCTGATTATTATGGCAGCAGGAATCGGTTCAAGATTTGGAACAGGAATCAAGCAGCTCGCCAAGATGTCTCCGAATGGGGAGATCATTATGGATTACTCTATTTATGATGCAAAAGAAGCTGGTTTTGACAAGGTTGTATTTATTATCAGAAAAGATATTGAAGAAGAATTCCGTTCTGTAATCGGAAATCGTATCGGAGATCAGATCGAGGTGGAATATGTATATCAGGATCTTGCAGATATTCCAGCTGGTTTTGAAGTTCCGGAGGGACGTACCAAACCTTGGGGAACCGGTCAGGCAGTCCTGTGTTGTAAAGATGTAGTAAAAGAACCGTTTGTGATCATCAATGCAGATGATTATTATGGAAAGGAAGCGTTTAAGCTTCTCCATGATTACTTGATTGCGCACGCAGAGACAGCAGATAAGATGCAGATGGGCATGGCTGGATTTATTCTGAAGAATACGGTCAGTGAGAATGGAACAGTTACCCGTGGCGTATGCGTGGTAGATGAAAATGGAATGCTTGAACAGATTCATGAGACAACTGGAATCAGTATCCAGGCTGACGGGGTTCACTGCGACAGCGAAGAGGTTCAGAAGTGGATCACACCAGATTCTAATGTATCTATGAATATGTGGGCTGGTTATCCGGATTTCATTCAGGTTCTGGATGAGAGATTTGCAGAATTTTTAAAAGATGAAGCAGGAGATCCTTTGAAAAAAGAATATCTTCTTCCAAATATTGTAGGAGATCTTTTAAAAGAAGGAAATGTGGATGTAAAGGTTCTGGAAACACACGATAAATGGATCGGTATTACTTATAAAGAAGATACAGAACTTGCACAGGCCGGATTCAAGAAGATGACAGAGGATGGCGTTTATCCGAAAAAACTGTGGAATTAAATGAATCCCGGAAGTAAAAAAGCAGAAGAGGAAAGAAAAATATGAATGAATTAAAACAGTTAGAGGCACAGAGAGATGATGAGATCGAGATTGATCTTGGCGAGATCTTTCATTTGTTGTTGAATAAATTATGGGTGATTATTCTGTGCTTTATCGTAGGTGGAGTGATTGCGTTTAGTGGGACAAAACTCTTCCTTACTCCGAAATATTCAGCTTCATCGATGATTTATATTTTAACGAAGACAACCAGTGTGACATCTCTTGCAGATATCCAGATGGGATCGCAGCTTACAGCTGATTTTGAAATTCTTGCGACGAGCCGCCCAGTTATAGAAGAGGTGATTGAAAAGTTAAAATTGAAATATTCGTATGATGAGCTTGTGGCAATGATTCAGACAGATAATCAGTCTGATACACGAATTTTGCGCTTTACGGTAATTGATGAGAATGCAAAAGAGGCAAAGGCAATTGCAAATGAACTTGCAGAAGTGACAGCAGAACGAGTAGCGTATGTTATGTCTAGTGATAAACCTAAGATTGTGGAGGAAGCGGTGGTACCTAAAAAAGCTTCATCACCGAATACGATGAAAAATACAATAATGGGAGCGTTGGCGGTTGCATTTTTGGCTATGGGAATTATTGTGATTAAATATTTGGTTAACGATACAGTCCAAAATGAAGATGATATTAAAAAATATCTTGGACTTCATATGCTTGCAGCGATTCCGACAGAAAAGAGGGAATCGATTTGAAAGACAGGACAAGAAAGATTATTGTTGCGGTGTTGCTTGTGATAGCAGTCTGCTGTGCAGGTTATCTGATTTGGTATTACGCCACGGCGGCAAAGACGAAGCAGTCGTATGATGATGCAAAAAAGCTGGCAACGGAAAATGTGAAACCGTCAAAAACAGATAGTGATGACGGAGAGCAGACAAAGCCGGAGATACCGGTTGATTTTACTGCTCTTCAGGAAAAAAATCCGGACATTTACGCATGGATTAAGATTGATGGAACAACCGTTGATTATCCGGTTTGCCAGAATAATGAGGATGATAATTATTATCTATCTCATACTTGGGAACGGGTAGAAGCGGCGGATGGTGCTATTTTTACACAGGCATGCAACAGTAAGAATTTTACAGATTTCAATACGGTTATTTACGGACATCAGATGGGTGAGGGTGTAGATACCATGTTTCATACACTGGATCGTTATCTGGAAGAAGGATATATTGAAAAATATCCAAATGTGATCATTTATACACCAGATCATGTTCTGACTTACCGGATTTTTGCGGCAGTTATTTATGATGACCGTCATCTGATCAACTCTTTCAATTATGTAATGAATGACCAGAGACAGGCTTTCCTGGATTCACTTCAGGATTCCAGAGACCTGAGAAGCCGTTACAGTGATATCGAAAGCGTAGGAACAGAAGACCGGATCCTGTCGCTCAGTACCTGTGTGACGGGAGAATCAAACCATAGACTTCTTGTGGAGGCGGTTCTGACAAATGAAGAATAGAAATCTGGTAATCGTGATACTTGCAGTTATCTGCGCAGGGCTGTTGGCAGGTGTCGTTTATACGGTTACAAAAGGGAAAAGCGGTACGCAGAAAAAACAGGAGGCATCGGCAGAAGCGGGTGCAGACGAAACGGAATCACAGTCTGGAATCATCGAAGAAGACGGAAAGAAATACAAACTCAACCCGGATATCAAGACCGTTCTGTTCATGGGTGTTGACAAGGAAGAAAAAGCAGATCTTGGTAATAACCCGGGAGAAAACGGACAGAGCGACAGCCTGAATCTTCTGGTCCTTAATAAAGAAGAGAAGACGGCACAGATCATTCAGATTTCCAGAGATTCTATGGTGGGAATCGATATTTATGATGTGACAGGTAACAGGCTGATGACGGAAAATGGGCAGATCGCACTTCAGTACGCATATGGGGACGGGGCAGAAGAGAGCTGCCGTCTGACATCTGAGAAGGTATCAGAACTGATGTATGGCGTGGATGTGGATTCTTATTTTTCACTGACGCTGGAGGGGCTGGTTGCAGCAACTGATGCGGTTGGAGGAATTACTCTTACCGTGCCAGAAGATTATACAGCTGTTGATCCTGCATTTGAAAAAGGTGCAGAAGTTACTCTTAATGGGGAACTTGCTGAAAAATATGTCCGTAAAAGAGATATTGAAGTCCTTGACAGTAACAATCAGCGCATGGAACGTCAGTCACAGTTTATGGATGCTCTGATCGAGAAGATGCAGAATATTCAAAGCAAAACAGAGTATCTTTCTCTGTACCAGAAATTGGAGGATTATATGACAACAAACATGACTGCGGATGAGATGGAAGAGCTGACAGATTATAAGATTGCAGAGGACACCGTGAAAGTTCCGGGTGAGATTATTGAGAAAGACGGACATGCGCAGTATCTGGTAGACAATAAAGAATTAAAAAAAATAATATTAAAAATGTTTTACAAAATAATGTAATTGTAGTATAGTATAGCTTGATATAGCGAATATCAAATAAACTATGTGAGGAGGTCAAAGAAAATGAAGTCAAGAATCTTAAAGACAGTTGGTCTTATTGCAGCTATGGTATCCTGCATCGGAATGACGGCATTTGCAGCACCAAGCCCGGCAGCTTCTACAGTTGTTACAGCTGTAAGCAGCGCAACAGATACAGATGGTAATGCAGTGAATGTTTCTATCACATCTGAGATCCCGGCAGAATACACACAGGCAGTTGCAGACATTAAGACTGAAGCAAAATTGAAAGAAGTAATTGGGAGCGATTTTAATGCGAATATGACAGTTGCTGATGTTAAGGAAGTTACAGCGCCGGAAGGAGCTAAATTCCCACTTAAGATCACATTCGTAATGAAAGGCGTAACAGCTTCTTCTAAAGTTCAGATTCTGCATTACAATAGATCAGCATCAGCTTGGGAGAAGATTGATACAACTGTTGCAGATGGAACAGTAACAGGTACATTTAGTTCACTGTCACCGGTTGCATTTGTTGTTGACAAGACAACTCTTACATCCGCTACAGGAACAGCTACTTCACCGGCTACAAGCGCAACAGCTGTATCAGCAGTTGCAGTACTTGGACTGGCAGCAGTAGCAGTAGCATTCGGTCTTAAAAAGAAAGCTGTTAGATAATACAAACATATGTTGAAAACGCTTCTTTGTGGCGGGAGTCACCGTGAGGGGCGTTTTCTTTTTGACAGGAGAGATACGTTTTGATGTTGGTAGATATTCATTGTCATATTCTTCCGGGAGTAGATGATGGAGCACCGGATATGGAGACTTCCAGAGCAATGATACGGGATGCCTATGAGCAGGGAGTACGTTATATCATTGCGACTCCGCATTACAGACCGGAGATGTTTGAGCCTTCCATGAAAAAGGTGATCCGAGTATACCATGAACTTCGCGATTATGCTGAAGAAGTTGGAATTGGACTGAGGCTTGGCTGCGAGTATTACCGGAATGAGCAGATGATCCGGCATCTTGATAAGAAGCTTCGGCCGACGATGCTTGGAAGCAGATATGTTTTGACAGAGTTTTCAACCAATGACAGTTTTGTCACGGTCCGTAATTACATTTATGAGCTGATCACCAAGGGATATCGACCGATCGTTGCACATGTTGAAAGGTATTTTTGCTGTCAGGAACCGGAGAGAATCCAGGAACTGAAAAAACTTGGAGCACAGATCCAGATAAATGCAGATTCCGTATTGGGATATGAAGGACATACGATTAAAAAGTTCTGTGCCGGCCTGATGAAAGATGATCTTGTGGATTTTATAGGATCAGATGCACACAATCTGGAGGGGCGGAAGATGAACCTCGGGAAGTGTGCCACTTACGTCAGAAAAAAGATGGGACAGGATTATGCGGAAGAGATTTTTGTAGATAATCCAAGACGGATATGGAAGAGCAGATAAAGAGATTCAGATAGCCCCGCGTGGGGAAGAAAGCAGGTGTTTTGTTGAAAAAGGTTAATTTATCGATTGAAAAGAAAAGCTACGGGGTGCGTGAAGCAATCCGGACATTGCGTACCAATCTGCAGTTTTGCGGAGATGATAAAAGAGTCATTCTTGTAACAAGCTGTGTGCCGAGAGAGGGGAAAAGCTCTGTTTCTGTTGCGCTGGCAGAATCAATTGCAGACATGGGAAAATCTGTTATTCTTGTTGATGCGGATATCAGGAATTCTGTTATGGCATCGAAACTTCAGATTACCGGTGCAGATAAAGGGCTGTCACACTTCCTCTCCGGACAGTGTGTGCTTGCAGATGTGATTATGGCGACAAATATTCCGAAATTTCATATTCTTCTTTCCGGACCGGAGGCTCCGAATCCGACAGAGCTTCTGGAATCCAAACGTTTTACCGGTATGCTGGAGTCCATGAAGAATGTCTATGATTATATTATCATTGACTGTCCGCCGCTTGGTCTTGTTATTGATGCGGCAATCATCGGACATCAGAGTGATGGCGCGATCATTGTTGTCGAAGCAGGTAAGACCAAATACCGTCTGGTGCAGAATGTAAAAGACCAGCTGGAAAATTCGGGAGTGTCCGTTCTTGGCGTTGTCCTTAACAAGGTAGAGCGTAAGAACCAGAAGGGATATTATAACAAATATTATGGCTCACAGAAGTATGAGGGCTATTATGGACACAATGAAGAAACAAAAAATGCATAAAAGATAAAAAAATACTTGCAATTGTTAAAAGTTTCTGTTAAAATAACTATTGTTGTGAGTCTGCAAGATTTGTAAGCGGACATTTCAGATCGTTAGGAGGTGCAATCATGGCTAAATGTGCTATTTGTGAAAAGGGTGCTCATTTCGGAAATAACGTAAGTCACTCTCATAGAAGATCATCTAAGATGTGGAAATCTAACGTAAAATCCGTTAGAGTTAAAACGGAAAACGGCGGAACACAGAAAATGTACGTATGTACAAGCTGCCTGAAATCCGGACGCGTTGAAAGAGCTTAATCTGAGCGGAATGATGAGAACCGAAGCTTTTAAGCTTCGGTTTTTTGCGTATACGATGAGCCAAATACGGAGTTGTCCAGATTTGTGCTCGCACAAAAATCTGATTAGATCTGTATTTGGCGAATGTACGACAGTGAACTGTTAAGTGAGCTGCCGTATAATCAGGCAGGTGTCAGCATGCCTGATTATCGGGCTGCATTGGTTGTAAAAGCATTGGAAATAGAGTATAATATTTTCAACGTTTAAAAATAGATTTATTGATATGAATTTTGAGAATTGGAGGATGGCATATGAAGGGAAGTATGAGTACTGATTTAGGAATCATCACGATCGATCCGGAAGTGATCGCAAAATATGCAGGATCTGTAGCAGTTGAATGTTTTGGAATTGTCGGTATGGCAGCTGTCAGCATGAAAGATGGTCTGGTAAAACTTTTGAAAAAAGAAAGCCTTACAAAGGGAATCCAGGTCGGAATCTCTGATGAGAATAAGATTACACTTAATTTTCATGTGGTCGTAGCTTACGGAGTAAGTATTTCAGCAGTAACAGACAATCTGATCAGCAACGTGAAGTATAAAGTTGAAGAATTTACAGGTATGAGCGTCGATAAGATCAACATCTATATCGAAGGCGTCCGCGTGATCGATTAATTAAGGAGGAACTTGTTGTGGCAACAAAGAGTATCGATGTAGAACTGCTTGCGAAGATGTTTCTTGCAGGCGCACAGAATATAGAAGCAAAAAAGGAATATATCAATGAACTGAACGTGTTCCCTGTACCGGATGGTGATACAGGAACCAATATGTCTATGACAATTATGGCGGCAGCAAAAGAAGTAACTGCACTGGAAGGCATGGATATGGCTTCTCTTGCGAAGGCAATTTCATCCGGTTCTCTCCGTGGTGCAAGAGGTAACTCCGGTGTTATTCTTTCTCAGCTGCTTCGTGGATTCACAAAATCCATCAAGACGGAAAGTGAAATTGATGTACCTGCACTTGCAAGAGCAGCTGTACGTGCAAAAGAGACAGCATATAAGGCTGTTATGAAGCCGAAGGAAGGTACGATTCTTACCGTTGCAAAAGGAGTGGCTGAAAAGGCTCAGACACTTGCAGAGGAGACAGATGATCTGGAAGAATTTCTCCCGAAGCTGATTGAAGAGGCAGAGACTGTTCTGGCAAAGACTCCGGATATGCTTCCTGTATTAAAGGAGGCAGGTGTTGTAGATTCCGGCGGACAGGGACTTCTGGAGGTGCTGCGCGGGGCATATGATGCATTCCTCGGCAAAGAGATTGACTATAGTGCACTTGCACCGGCTTCTCCGGCTGTTAATGCAACAAAGGTTGAAAATGAGAGTACAGTGGATATCAAATTTGGTTACTGTACCGAATTTATTATTCTCCTGGACAAAGAATTTACAGAAAAGGATGAAGTAGAATTTAAGGCTTATCTGGAATCGATTGGTGATTCTATCGTATGTGTAGCTGATGAAGACGTTGTTAAGATCCATGTTCATACGAATGATCCGGGACTTGCAATCCAGAAAGCACTTACTTATGGACAGTTATCCCGTATGAAGATTGACAATATGCGTGAAGAGCATCAGGAAAAGTTGATTAAAGATGCGGAAAAGCTTGCAGCAGCCCAGAAAGAGAAAGAAAAAGCCAAAGAGCCGCGTAAAAAAGTCGGATTTATTGCTGTTTCGATCGGAGAAGGATTAAATGAAATCTTCAAAGAACTTGGCGTGGATTATATTATCGAGGGTGGTCAGACCATGAACCCGAGTACGGAGGATATGCTGACAGCGATCGATCATGTAAATGCAGACTATATTTACATTCTTCCGAATAATAAGAATATCGTAATGGCTGCAAATCAGGCGCGTGATCTGACAGAAGACAAGGATATTATCGTAATTCCAACAAAGACCGTTCCGCAGGGAATCACAGCAGTTCTGAATTACAATGCAGAAGAAGATGTGGATACAAATGAAGAGACGATGCTGGAAGCAATCAAATGTGTAAAGACAGGTCAGGTGACTTATGCTGTCCGTGATACCCACATCGATGATAAAGAAATCCATGAAGGTGATATCATGGGAATTGGTGATGCAGGTATCCTTGCAGTTGGCAAGTCTGTCGATGGTACTACAAAGGACATGCTGGCACAGCTGGTAAATGATGATTCTGAACTGATCAGTCTCTATTATGGAGAAGAAGTTTCCGAAGAAGAAGCAGAAAAGCTGACAGCAGAGATTGAAGAATTATATCCGGATATGGACGTAGATGCACACATGGGCGGACAGCCGATTTATTACTATGTGTTGGCGGTAGAATAGGCTTATGAATGAGCAGTCAGAAATCCGTAACCTGAAAGGAATCGGGGCAAAAACCGAGGAACTGTTTCACAAGATGGAAATTTTTACCATCGGCGATCTGCTCCGTTATTATCCCAGAGGATATGATGTATATGAAGAGCCGGTAAGCGTAGGAGAGCTGGAAGAAGGAAAGATCAGCACGGTAAAAGGTGTGATATACGGAAGGGTACAGGTTGGAGGAGGAAAGCGTATGCAGATTACGACAGCATACGTAAAAGATCTGACTGGTACTTTGAAGGTGATCTGGTTTCGTATGCCGTTTCTGCGTAATACATTGAAGCAGGGAATGCCGGTTATCATAAGAGGACGGGTAGTTTCAAAAAAGGATCAGCTGATTATGGAGCATCCAGAGTTATTTTCACCACCGGATAGTTACGATAAAAAGTGTGGAACTCTTCAGCCAATTTATCCGTTAACTGCCGGTATGACGAACAATGCGGTAGCAAAAGCGGTTAAAGGTGCAATGGAATATCTGGATCTCGTCTCTGATGATCTACCGAAAGATCTGCGCCTTCGATATCATCTGGCTGAGTATAACTATGCGATCCGCGGGATACATTTTCCACTGGATAAGGCAGAATTCTACCATGCAAGAGAGAGACTTGTATTTGAAGAATTTTTAGTTTTCGTGCTTGCTCTTCGCAGGACGAGGGAGCGAAATGAGCGTGCCGAAAACGGATTTGTGATAAAAAGGCGGTCGGAAATCGACCGCTTTCTTGCAAATCTGCCATATGAACTGACCGGAGCACAGAAGAGAGTCTGGGAACAGATCCAGGAGGAGATGTGCGGAAAGCTAGTGATGTCACGCCTTATCCAGGGGGATGTTGGCTCTGGTAAGACAATAGTAGCGCTTCTGGCTCTTCTTCTGGCGGCACTGAACGGTTATCAGGGCGCAATGATGGCTCCGACAGAAGTTCTGGCCAAGCAGCATTACGAATCAATCATAGAGATGCTGGAAAAGTATCAGATTCCGGTGAAAACCGAGCTCTTGACCGGGTCGATGACAGCAAAGGAAAAAAGGGAAGCTTATCAGAGGATTGCTGCGGGAGAAGTGCAGATTGTTCTGGGAACCAATGCGCTGATCCAGGAGAAGGTGGAATACCAGAATCTGGCACTTGTTGTTACCGATGAACAGCATCGATTTGGTGTCCGTCAGAGAGAGGCACTTGCCGGGAAAGGACAAATTCCTCATATTCTTGTAATGAGTGCGACACCGATTCCTCGAACACTGGCAATCATTTTATATGGAGATCTGGATATTTCGGTGATTGATGAACTTCCGGCAAACCGTCTGCCAATCAAGAACTGTGTGGTGGATACCAGTTACCGACCGACTGCTTACCGCTTTATGCAGAAGCAGGTCGCCGAAGGAAGACAGTGCTATGTGATTTGTCCGATGGTAGAAGAGAGCGAGGCAATGGATGCAGAGAATGTTCTTGACTATGCGCAGCTTCTGCAAAGTGAGATGGGTGACAAGATCCGGATCGCTGCACTTCATGGGCGGATGAAACAGGCAGAAAAAGACGAGATCATGGGAGCATTTGCAAAGAATGAGATCCAGGTCCTGGTGTCGACAACAGTTATCGAGGTTGGTATCAATGTGCCGAATGCTACGGTGATCATGGTGGAGAATGCTGAGCGTTTTGGGCTGGCACAGCTTCATCAGCTCCGCGGGCGCGTAGGACGTGGCAGATACCAGTCCTATTGTATTTTTATGAGTGGTTCGAAGACGAAAGAGACAAAAAAACGACTTGAGATCCTGAACAAATCCAATGATGGATTTTTTATTGCGAATGAAGATCTGAAGCTTCGGGGACCAGGAGATCTTTTTGGAATCCGTCAAAGCGGATTAATGGATTTCCGGATCGGAGATGTGTTCCAGGATTCGGAGCTTCTGAAAAAAGCAGGAGAAGCATCGGGGGAAATCCTGAGGGAAGATCCACTGTTAGAAGGCGAAAAATATAAACTGCTTGGTGAAAAGCTTGCGGCATACGTTTCGGGAAACAATCTGGAAACGACGTTGTAGATAAAAAGATAGTGGGCGAATTGTTCTGCCCACTATCTTTTTATTCATAAAACCAGTAAATAATAAATTTGTTAAGGGATGCTTCTTCACTGTATGAATAAGAAACCTGCCAAAGTCCATATAGCTCACCCAGGTATCCTGCACCTTCTTCCATGAGGGTTTCATGCATTTCATCCACGACCTCCTGATAGACTGCATCATCTGACATTTTAAATATCGTATAAGCCTCCTGGCTCTCAATCGATCTGTCGATCACTTCTCGCAGCATACCAGGCTCATAGGTATCATAATACATGCCGTTCATTTGATAATAGTTCAGATTTTCAGACTGACATGACGGATATACATAGTCCGTGCTGATCATATGTGTTTTTTCTAGCTCTTTTTCACTGCAGCAGAGATAATCGTAAGCAATCAGGTTCGGTATCTGATAGCCATTATCTTCGCCGAGAAAAATCGGATCTCCCCAGGTTGCATCTACATAATAATACTGACCATTGCACTGAACAATATTCCATGCATGGTCTGCGACGCCTCCATTTGGATCTGTAGTCTGTCCGGTTACATAGATACAGTAAATACCCAGTTGTTGCAGCAGATACTGGTAGCTTTTTGCATATCCGGCACAAACCGATCTTTTTCCGACAAGAGCACTGTAAATATTCTGGTTATCCGGTGCATCAAGATCATAATCTACGTTATCTATGAGATAGGTGTAAATGTATTTTATCTTTTCGTATTCATCTGAAAGGTCTGAAATGCCAGAAAGACAGGAGGTTCTTGCCGATTCAATCTCCTGATTCCGTTGTTCTTTTTCTTCTCCCTCATAAAGATAATTGGGCTCTATTACTACATATCGGCTCTGTCCTTCAGACTGAGAATATTCTGTGGAAGTTGCATTTCCATCACACCAGAAAATTTCCGGTCTGTCATTTAACACATTCTGAAATACTTCATTTGCAGTATTCGCGTTGCTGCAATGCAGATAAATTTCTTTTTTATTTTCCTGGATACCCTGAAGAATTTCCCGGTAAACCGTTTGCTCTTCATCAGAAAGCTGTTCATAGTAGAATTCTCCGGTAACCTCTGCATCCGTAATTTTTTCCTGTTCATAAGGAACTTCTTCCGGCGCGGAACTCTCTGCTTTCGGAGTGGCTGACATTTGTCTGCCGATCAGGATTCCTCCGGATATAAGACAGAGACAGCCAAGTTCCAAAAGAATGAACGAAAAAAATTTCCCTGTTTGATGCATCTTTTTTCGCATAATCTATTTAATTCCTCCAAATACTCATCTGTATGTTTCATCATAACATACCCTTCATTTTTGCACAACACGGACATTTTTTACATATAATGTTTCTGACAGTATAAAAAGCCTTGAGGATATCAGCTATGAGATTTTTGAAAGCCATGCAGACTTCTGATCGGGGGAATTTGCAGATACAGATTACTTCGTCTATTGATTCTTTTCCTGTTCCAGATGCGTCAATCCGTATTTCCTATACAGGTATTCCTGAAAACACACTGGAAGAACTGACAACCGATAGTTCCGGACAAAGTGAAACCATTGAGCTTGACGCACCGCCTGTGGAGTATAGCCTGGATGTAACAAATGAAGAACAGCCATATGCGGAATATACCCTGGAAGTAAACGCTCCGGGATTCGAGCCGGTCAACATCGCAGGAACGGAAATACTGGCCGGTGTGACGGCAATTCAGAAGATTCGTCTGCGTCCACTTGTCACGGGAGACCAGACTCCGGAAATCTTTGTGATTCCTGCACATACTCTGTACGGTGTGTATCCGCCGAAAATCCCGGAAAACGAGATCAAGCCGGTAAACGAAACCGGTGAGATTGTGCTAAGCAGAGTTGTCGTGCCGGAATACATTGTTGTTCACAATGGCTCACCACGCGATTCTACCGCACAGAATTATTATGTAAAATATAAAGATTATATCAAAAATGTTGCTTCCAGTGAAATCTATGCAACCTGGCCGGAAAATACGATCCGGGCAAATGTACTGGCAATCATGTCTTTTACGCTGAACCGGGTTTACACCGAATGGTATCGCAATCAGGGCTATGATTTCACAATTACATCTTCTACGGCTTTTGATCACAAATGGATTCCGGAACGAAATGTTTTTGACTCCATTTCTACAGTGGTGGACGAACTGTTTGCAGATTATCTTTCCAGACCGAATGTAAGGCAGCCGATTCTGACACAATACTGTGACGGAAGACAGGTTCAGTGTCCGAACTGGATGACCAAATTGTCACAACCTATAAAGTAGCCGGAAAGCCTGTAAATACGCGGGTTTCCGGCATTATGAGTGGTATAAAAAGAAATGAATTTTCAGAGTATCGGATTCCCGATCGTAAACAATCTTATCTATAATCTGCTTTAAAGCTTCATTTTTCTGGACAAGAGAGTAAGAATCAGAAACCAGAATATCATGGACGGAGCTTACCCGATCCAGCATTTTAGGAGTAGGATCATCCGGAATTTTATCCGACGTATTTTCTTCCAGCTCTGCAAGCTGCCGTTCCAGAGAGTCTCTTTCTTTGGCAATCAGAGCTTTATTTTCTTTATATTCTTCCAGTGTATCAATACCCTCTCTGTATGACGCACGTATCCTGTCCTCTTTGCCTTTCAAACTGACAAGGCGTTCGCTTATAAGGGTACGCTCATTAGAAAGCTCCTGTGGGCGAATTTCGCGCATTTCATAAACAATCGAATTGGAACCAAGAGCTTCTTCTAATGCTTTCAGGACTTCCTTTTCGATCAACAGAGAGCTTACACCGTGTGGTTTATCGCATTTTCCTTTGCTGTATCCGTAGCAGGAGAAGTACGCATACTTTTCCCCGTTGGCTCGCTTCATGGTCGTAGCGGTCAGTGTGCGCCCGCATACCGGGCATTTCAGAAGTCCGGACAGCCAGTGCTTATATGTAGAAGAGGGGCGCTTTCCAACCGGTTTATAGATCTTTTTCAGGCGTTCCTGGGCGGCATCGAAGAGTTCTTTGCTTATAATCGCCTCCTGCATTCCATCAGTAATGATCCATTCGTCCTGATCCTTGATCCGGTTGGTGGCATTTTCTGTCCGGTTCCACCGGATCATACCGCAGTAGGATGGATTTTGAATAATATATTCGATACTGCGCCGTTCAAAAGCTTTCCCGTGGGATGTTTTCAGTCCGAGAGAGTTCAGATGTCGGGCGATATCAAAGAAACTCATTTTCCCATTTACATATTTATCAAAGATCATACGGACAATTGCAGCTTCTTCCGGAACGATAACCGGAGGCTTACCACGTTCTACAACTTTATAGCCGAGCGGCGGTCTTGCCTGGTATGCACCGCGGGTAGCGTTTTCTTTCATGCCACGGAATACCTCACCGGATAAGCGAATGGAGTAGTATTCGTCCATCCACTCAATGATACGTTCGATCAGAGATCCGAACGGACCGTCAGCCAGTGGTTCGGAGATGCTGATCACATCTACATTATGTTGTTTTTTTAGAAGAGATTTATACACAATGGACTCTTCCTGATTCCGGGCGAATCGACTGAATTTCCATACCAGGATGCAGTCAACCGGATGATCGGGACCTTTGGCCAGACCAATCATTTCCTGAAAACTGGGACGTTTATCTGCTTTTCTTCCGGAGATACCGAGATCCGTGAAGATCTTCAGGATTACAATATTATTTTTGGCTGCATAATCCCGGAGGAGATGCTCCTGGGAATCCGGAGAGATTTCTTCCTGATCGTGCGTGGATACACGGATATATCCGTATGCATATTTTAGGCTCATTGTATCAACTCCTTTGTATTTTATGTAAAAAAGGGTACAAAAATAACAGCCCGAGAACTTTTGTTCTCTTGCGTGGCTGCTCCGGAGATGATACAATATTATTTGAAAATTGGGTATCTCTTCGGAGTACTTAATAGAGAAACATATTGGTGTATGTTTCATCGCTCGACCGTTCCTGTTGGCGCAGGAGCGGTTTTTATTTATTTCAGCAGATCGGCAATACGGATCTTTAAATCATTGTAGATTCCCACGCTGATTTCTTCGTCAAAAGAATATTGCGTAGAATCTTCTGGCTCACCAAAACAGTAGACTTGGACGATCCGTGTCATTGGATTGACAATCCAGTATTCGCGGACACCGGCTGTACGGTACTTAAATAATTTTGTAAGGTAATCCATGCGCTGGCTGCTTGGCGATACAATTTCAATGATGAAATCAGGAGCGCCGTTGCATCCTCTGTCGTTCATTTTGTTTGGATCACATATTATGGAGATATCCGGCTCAACATAATTATAATTATCCTGATTAAGAAAAACAGCAAATGGAGCAGGATAAACCTCACAGGAACCACTATTTGATTTAATGTAGTTTCTGATGGTTGCAGATAATTCCATTACAAGTTTCTGATGCAATGGACTTGGTGGAGCCATATTGTAGATCTGACCATCAATCAGCTCGGCGCGTTGTCCATCTGGGAGAAGATAGATATCTTCAACTGTGTAGGTGTTTGGTTTTGGTAATGGCATGTGATCACGTCCTTTCTGAAAAAAGAAATATAAAAATATTATTGCCTATTGAAACAAGGATGTTTTTTGCTATACAAAGTAAATTGCGCATGCATTGAAACAGCAAAAAAATATTGGTATAATGAAAATGGCTTAAACATAACGTCTTATAGCCGATACGATGGAGGCAGTGTTCCAACGCAAAATTTCAGTTGCGTTCTGCTGAACATAGAGAGGAATCCGTTCTTGACCGTAAGGAACAATTCCTAAAATAGGCATTCCCATTCTTTTGGATTCGTCTATTTCATATTTCATCCAATCACTATAAGCAGCATACATTCCAGATATAACTAAAGTAATTTGGGCTGGACGAATCTTATCGGTTATTTTATTTGCAATATCTGTAGATGTGTAAGGTGTACCAGAAGGAAAAAGAGGTTTTTCTCTAGGTGCAGAATAATTATGGTATGAAAAATATGATGCATTATCGAGAAGATTTACTAAACGAATGTAGTCTGGTCCATATTTCCATGCGTGGCTAATAAATAAACGATAGTTATATAAGTTTGGCATAATTAACTCCTTTCTGAAACGAGGTGAATAGTTTGAAATTTAGAAAAAAACCAATAGTAATTGAAGCATATCAAACTGACGAAGAGATGATCATTCAAACACTTGAAGGCCCTTTGAGAGCCGCTCCAGGCGATTGGATTATCACTGGCATTAGAGGAGAACAGTATCCTTGTAAGCCAGATGTTTTTGAAAAAACATATGAGCCAGTTAATTAGAAGATTTCTTTGAAGAATCAGATGCAGCATTCGCTTTCCATTGGTTATTCTCGGAAGAAATAATATCTTCGATGTTTTTTATAAAAATATTCTCTATAGTAGCATCGCCAGTGGTGTAAGGTGGCGACTGGGTTAAGTATAGATGTTTATGGTATTTCAATAATTCGCTAGTTGTGCGATATTGAATCCAATTTTCATGCCATTTGTATAGTTTGGATAATGACTCGATAATGGCTATTATAGCTCCAAACACACCAATTATTATAGAAATATAAATCCGATTTGATGTATATCCTGAAAGAAGAGGAATACTAGAAGCAAGGACTATTTCTATAATTTGAGAACGTTTGTACATTTTTTGAGCGTGAGAGGATTTTTCACTATACCATTTTATCTGTGCATCCAGTCGTTGATCTATGTATTCATCAATATTCAAGTTGAACCTCCTCATAAAAAGTGTTTCTATATAATCGCTTATGCGGTTATACCAATTTCATCACCGATAACTGCGGTATAAAATACACCACATAATTATCTACCTGTTTACAGATCCCGTACTTATTCCGGTAACATTCAATACATTCTTCCAGAAATTCTTCTGTCACTTCCAGGTATTCAGCGATTTCAAACCGGTTCTGACAGCCATGCTCAAAGGCTCGCACCAGTCCGATCAGACCGATCTGCTTGTTGTATGCCCAGAGTCTTGCCTGACGTTCCTGTTTTCGGTTCTCTGGTTTAGACTGATCTAAGATATCTCCGACAGTAGTATAGTAATGCCCGAGTTCTTCAGCAAGAACACATGCTTTTTCGATGGACGTGTCGATTCCTTGGTGGATGGCGATTCGGTTCTTGTATATTCGTCCGCCGTATCCCGGAATATTCTTTTCTTTCACTATCAGATTTTCGGTTTCTGAAATATTCAGCAGTTCTTCATATGTCATTAAATCACTCCCATTCGCTTGGATTGTTCATGATATCATCGGCATGTTGTTTCATTTCGTCAGTTGCATCTACATCGGTATACTTGTGGGCTGCATTCACTATGAGCTCCTCCTCCATCTGCTGATTTGTAAGAAGAGTATTTGTGTAGATATAGCATTTTTTCTTATTCTTATCGTTTAATTTTCTATAGGAAAGAATTAAAGTGCGTTCATCATCTGAATTAAATTGATTTTCATTGGCTAATTGAGGCTCCATTGGAGAATCAAAGCCCATGAGCCATGCTTCATCAACATTAAGTGTTTTTGCAAGCGCTTCGATATTCCTTTGCCGGGGTTTATACTTTCCAGATAAATATGAACTAAGCTGACCTTTATCTATTTTTGCTTTTTCTGAAAGCTCTGACTGTGTTAATTCTCTTAATTCCATAGCTTCTCTGATTCGGTCTTTAATTTCTGCTTTTTCCAATATCTTCACCTCCACTGATTAAAGCTTTCTTTAAATTTGATTATAAATCAAAGTTGAGAAAATATCAATAATAATTTAATAAAATTGAGAAAAACTTAAAAAGCATGTTGACAATACGAAAAACAAATGCTATTCTATCTGTAGTTGAGAAAAACTCAACCGAAAGGAGATGATGACATGTCTTGCAACTACGATTATAGGAAATTGAGAGGGCGCATAAAAGAAAAATTTGGAACGCAGTCTGAATTTTCAAAAAAGCTGGGATTGTCAGAAGTTTCAGTCAGTAACAAGTTGAATAATGTTGTTGATTGGGGACAGGAAGAAATGGAAAACGCCATATCTATACTTGAAATTCCAAATACTGATATTCATGCATATTTTTTTACACATGAAGTTAAGAAAAACTCAACTCCAAAATAAGAAAGTGAGGTGAAGTATAAATGGATATAAGCGGAATTACCTTGATTTTGGGAATTGCTTCAATTGTTCTGGGAATTGCAACCATTATCGAACGGTGGAAAAATTAAATTATCCCTCGCGAGAAGTGTTGTTCATGAGAATAGGATAAGTTTTTATTCCTTTGTTGCTGTAAACCAGTAAAGAAGTATTTGCATTTTCTAAGTCATATACAGATTGTGGAGCTTTAGTGAAGAAAAAGCCACCAACAACACCATAGCCCTCTATGGTAAATGGAAGAGGAATAGAATGGACATTGATTTCGTCAGTTACCTCTCCGTTTGTTTGGCGAGTAGCACGCAAGACAAATTGTGGAATCCAATAGAAATCATATTTTTCATCATCAACACAGAGATAGATTCTGGAGATTGAAATTGGATTTTTTACAAGGTTCTCGAAGGCAAGCGAGATAGTAATACTTTTGTGGTCATGCTCTGCTATGAAATGATTTTTATATGTAATGTTTAATTTCATTCGATTTTGCAATTTTTCATGAGCAAAATTATAAACAGAAAGAATAAAGCTGATTATAGCAATAGAAAAATTGATGTTTTCTCGAGTAAACAAAGAACTGATTGTATTCATTAAAAAATATTCCTTTCATATGTGATTAAAAAAATATTATCACAATGCAGGAATAGTTTCAATTAACAAGAGAGGTAGAGAAATGAAAAAAATTCGATATTATCAGAGCAATTACTGATGAAAAGAAGTTTAGTGAACTGATATTTGATTTGGTTTCTGCGTACAAAACAAGCGAGGAATTAACAAAACTCTTGAAAGAGGAAATGACAGAAGATGCATTTCGAACAGTGAAAGAGCTTAACGTTTCTGAGTACCCGTTGCAATTAGATTATCTGTTTGCAACAGACGATGAAATTCCAAGAGCGCATTTATCAGTAGAGAATGTTGCGGATGGATATGCGGAATGTGATGTGCGTCTTACGGCAGGACACAAAAAATAAATTGAATAGGAGGTGTGGAAGATGTGGATTCCAAGAAGATATTGGGAAATTTCAATTAGAAGGCAAGAGGAATTAGAGCGAAGAGTAAAACGCTTAGAACTTATTCTGTTGAAAGAGGCAGAAAATAAAATCGCCAGTCTCTCTGATAAAGAAGCTGGCAAAAAATATAAGGACGGATATTTGTCTATTGAAGACATTATCGATCGAAAAACTAAGGTTGAAAGAAAATATGTTGATCAGGTTATGTATATGTAACAGATGAAGAGGGAGCGCAGATTACTTCGGCGTAACCGTGGATTATTTTCTGGAAAAGTAAGGAGGGATGAGATGGAAATAGTGGTTGTCCTGTATATTGTTGGAATTGCTTTAATAATGGGATACCTGATAAACAGATATCCCAGAGAAAGAGTAGCTATTATATTCCTTTGCGCAATCGTTGTATTACAAGTTATCCAAAAATGTCTTCATCAAAAATAAAAAGAACAATGCATATGTAACAGCTAAAAGACGTGGAGATGCGAAACCGAGTAATAGGCTAAAAAATGCAATTGCTGGTAGTTCAATCCATATAAGAGCGAATATCATACGAATTTTTGAACGATATTGCCTGTAGTTAATCCGATAAGAAATACTGCGAACAGGGAGATGAGCTTGTTTACATAATTTGTCATATGTTTTGGAAATCTGATCGCAAATTCGGAACCATTGATTATAGCCATATTTATTCTCTTGCAGAGCAGATGGTTTTTCAAGCCAGCGAATCTCTTGACGTAAAACAGGATCAATAAGAAGAGAATGTGAGTTTTCTAATTCATAGTATTTAGAAAGAAAAGCATTTATGTCGTTAAGAGATACTTTTTTGTATAAAAAAGGTTCGATTTCTAAAAAGAGTGGATGGTATACCTTATCTAGTCTTTCACGAGCTAAAGTAGATAAATTAGAGTTTCGACTAATTAGTAATGTAAAGATGCCAAGAGTAAGAGTGACAGATGGCTCTAATAAAATATTTATAATTTTTTCTAAATCGATATTTGATACAAACGAAAGCATGATGATTATCCTTTCATAATTTGATACGGAAATTATACCAGACAGTAGTAGGACAAATCAACAAGTACAACCAGCATCGCATAATCTAAAAGAGAGGTGGTGGATTTGCAACATATTTTTATTGCAGAAATTGATGGAAAAGAAATTGACATGGCAACCATGATGCCGGAGGAAAAGCAAAAGGCAGTCATGGAAATGACCAGAAAGTTTGTAGAGCATTTTGGGTACCAGCAGGAGAAAACCGCGTAAGCGGTACCAGTTGGACAAGCAAAGGAGGGATAAGAGATGTTTTACAATATCGCAAAGACACTCAGCGTAACGGCAAGCATTACCGGAATCTTGATGATGGCTGGTGCGTGCTCAGTGAAAAGCCAGGAGCTGTTTTACTTATATGCAGCTCTTGGAATCACAACACTTACTACCGGAGCATTTGCACTGGAATATTTTCGGATACGGGAATGGCAGTACCGGAAAAGGAAAATAAGGGAGGCGAGGGAGCATGCCAGAAGAGAAGCAGCGTAAGAGCATCAGAGTAGGTGAGATCGATAAGATGATCAACAAACTGCAGTCGCTGGAAAGGGTTGACGGTACATCCGAGTATTACAAGAATAATGCGATCGCATACTTGTCGGATCTGGCAAATCATTTGGATAGGATAGGCGTAAAGACAATAAAAATGCGCCCGGAAGTTGCAGCTTCCAGTGGCGCACATAACAAAAATACCAATTAAATTATAGGAAAGTCGGAGGAGAAAGTCAAGTGAACGATGAAGCAATACACATTCCTGCGAGGAAAAAGCAGCAGACAGGTGCACAGATGGCCGTTAAGGTAACACCGGAAGCTTACAACGCATTGGTAGAAATTTACAATGAATCAACATTATCACTCAAACAGATTGCAAGCCTTCTGATCGTGAAGGCTGCAGAGCGAGTGGTTTATGACAAAGAATAATTGGAGGGAATGTCATGGAAGAAAGAAATAACAATGAAGAAATGGTCAAGATTCCTGTGTCAGAATACAAAAAGTTCTTAAAAGCGCAGACAAGACTTGAATTTTTAAAAGATTATACATCGAGAAGCAACTACAGCGTATCAAGAGAAGATATCGCAGCAATCATAGGATTTGAATTGAATACGGAGGAAGAATAATGAACGAGGCAAGAATAAAGGAGCTTTTGAAAAATACTGGGAGAGAGGGCATTGATGATCTGATCAGTTACATGGAAGAAAATGATTTTTTTACATCACCATGCAGTACAAGATATCATCTGGCAGAGGAAGGAGGACTCGCAACTCATAGTCTTAATGTATATGAAAATATTCTGAGGATAGCGAGTGGGTTAGGAGTGATAAATGAAGATCAGATGAATTCTTTTATTATCGTAGCATTGCTTCATGATCTTGGAAAGATGGGACAGTTTGGAAAGCCGAATTATGTTCCGAACATGCTGAAGGGAAGAGCGACAAAAGCAAATCCGGATCCAGAACCGAAGCAGAGTGAAGCGCAACCGTATAAATCCAATCCGGATCTCAGATATGTTGATCATGAGGTTAGATCTGTGGCTATTGCATCCAGATTTATTGAACTGACAGAAGAGGAACAGCTTGCGATCCTCTGGCATAACGGATTATATGGACCGTTTAAATATGAGATCCAGGGAAATGAGACACCACTGTATATGCTTTTGCATTTTGCGGATTTGTGGGCAGCGAGAGTGACAGAAGATGGAAGCAATGGAGCTGAATGATATTGCGGAAATGCTCTGTAGGAATTTGATATCAGAAGGATTTATCATTCAGAGATATGATGCGTATTCTTCCAACAGTATCTATCTGAAGTTGGATTACGGCGTGTGCAATTCTATTCGAATCAGCGATCATCCAGGAAAGAAATATTTAAAATATCGATACAATATAGGACCGTATGTCGACGAATTTCAGGAAGTGAAAGATAAATTTCCAAGGATTTATTACAGAGAAACGAAAAGTCAAAGTCTTCTGAAACGTATCATTAGAGATAAGAGTGGAAAGCTTCAGTATTACGGAAAAGAAAAATATAAGAAGCTTATGGAAGAAAACAGGATAAAAAATATGAATTCAAAAGGATTCTGGAGTCAGGCGGAGTTAGTTGATCCAGAACTCTATAAGGAGGAAAAGCGAATGTCAAAGGTTATTTGTATTGCCGGAGAATCCGGATCAGGGAAAACAACATCCATGAGAAATTTAGATCCAAAGTCAACATATTACATTGATGCTGACAAGAAAGGCCTTTCATGGAAAGGATGGAGAAAACAGTACAACAAGGAAAATAAGAACTATCTGGCGTGTGATGATGCAAATGTGGTTCGTCAGTACATCAAGCGCATTGCTGAAGCCTGCCCTAGTGTGAAAGTAATCGTAGTGGATACGATCAATGGCTTGATGGTAGCAGATGAAATGCGCCGGAGCAAGGAAAAAGGATACGACAAATGGGTAGATCTTGCAGCCTGTGTCTGGGATCTGGTGTGTGAAGCCTATACATACAGGGAAGACCTGACGATCATTTTCACAGCCCATACACAGACGGATCATGATGAAGCCGGCTATATGTTTACCAGAATCAAGACTTCCGGAAAGAAGTTGGACAAGATTTGCCTGGAAAGCAAATTTACCACGGTGCTTTTGAGTAAGTGTGTAGACGGAGCCTACAAATTTGAAACCCAGGCAAACAACAGTACAGCGAAATCACCGATGGGTGCATTTGATCAGATGGAGATTGACAACGATATTGTAGAAGTAATGAAAGCATTGGAGGACTATTAAGATGAAAAAACCAAACAATTACGAAGAAACACAGGTTCAGGGAGAATTTACTCCTGTAGAACTTGGAGGACACAAACTGGTAATCAAACAGGTGGAAGAACGGATGTCAAGGACCAATAAACCAATGATCGTTGTGTTTTTTGATTTTGCACCGGGAGATAAGCAGGCTGGATATTTTGCGGAAGCATTTAAAAATGATATCCGTCCGGAAAAGAAATGGCCGAACCAGGCAACTCAGTATATTTTGACAGAGGATAATGAAGGAAACTGTAGTAGATCTTTTAAAACATTCCTGACTTGTGTAGAACATTCCAATCAGGGATTCACAACACAGTGGGGAGATAACTTTGGCAAGCAGTTCAAGAATAAGCTGGTTGGAGGAGTATTTGGAATCCAGATGGATTACTACGAGGGAAGAGAGCTTGAAAAGCGTGTTTTGAGATGGTTTGTATCACAGGACAAAGTGGAAGAGGCTGCAGTTCCAATGGAGACAGAAACACAAGCATATAAGAATCATATCAATGGATATCCGGCAAATGCGACACCTGGACAGGATGGATTTATGAATATTCCAGATGATATTGATGAAGAATTGCCATTTAATTAGGAGTTGATGCAAGTGGATATACAAATTGATACAAGAGAAAAGCAACGGGCAATTCGGAAGATCATCAAGACATTTGACGAGAATGGAGTGAAACATTTTTCGAGCAAGCTTCTGGTCGGGGATTATATGAGTCTGGATAATCCCCGGCTCATTATTGATCGGAAGCAGAACCTACAGGAGTTATGTGGAAATGTCTGCCAGCAACATGAGCGGTTTAAGAAAGAGTTGCTTAAAGCGATAGATGCAGGCATACAGCTTGTGATCCTGGTGGAACATGGACCAGATGTGAAAAATCTGGAAGATGTGTGGTTCTGGCAGAATCCGAGGAAGCATGAAGTCCGGTGGAGAATGGTAAACGGGAAACGTGAAAAATATGTGGTGTCAGCCAAAGCGGTTGACGGAAAACAACTATATAAATCAATGTGTACCATCCGGGATCGGTACAATGTCCGGTTTGAATTCTGTGAGAAGAAAGACACAGGCAAGGAGATTGTGCGTATTTTGTCTGAATACGGTGATGCAAAATGACGCGCGAGGAAATCAAGCAGGCATACTCTATGAAGGATATTCTGGTCAAATGTGGGCTTCCTGAACCGAACAGAGCGGGGTTTATCAAGTGTCCATTTCACAAAGGTGATCACGAAGCCTCAATGAAAATCTACGATAAGGACTTTCATTGTTTTGGTTGTGGAGCAAATGGAGATATCTTTACTTTTACAGAAAAGTTTTATGGAATTTCTTTCAAAGATGCCTTCTTGATGCTTGGCGGAGAATACGAAAAGAATCCGTCCTTCCGATCTTCTCTGGCGATATATCGGGCAAAAAAAGAAAAGCTGATGAGAGAAAAACAGGAAGCAAAGATGCGGGACAAGTGCAGTTTGAACAACGATCTGATTTCTGTATACCGGGAATTTTTAAACAGAGCAGAGCCGCTGTCAGACGCATGGTGTGATTGTTATAATGCACTGCAGCTTGAATTATATCATGCAGAATTATTAGAAGAGAGAAGGTGATCACATGGAGCCTTTAGCAAGGCTGGACAGTAAAAGCATATTGAGCGAAGAAATCTTTCTGGAAATATTTGATCAGGAAGATGAGATTACAAAGGCTCGGATGATTCTTTCTCTTACAGATCGTGCTGGAGAGCTTGGCGTAAAAAAGAAGTTTGAAGAGCTTCTGAAAGCCTATAAAAGGGTGGACAAAGAAGCGAAACAAAGAGAGCGCAAGAAGCCAATTACAATGTTGGATAAGTGGACAAACTTTGAAGGACCATACAATAACATGTTCTGCGGAGCATGGATTGCCGGTGAGGATGGCGTCTATGCACAGAATGACAGCCAGGTGGATGCGGTCGCCTGTTATCATCCCATTCTTCCGGTAGAACGAATGAAGAATCTGGAGACAGGTGAAGAACAGATCAAGATCGCATACAAGCGAAATGGACGCTGGGATGAGATCATTGTTCCGAAAACGATGGTGACATCTGCCAGTAAGATTGTGGCGCTTTCTGGGCGTGGAATTTCTGTTACATCAGAAAACGCGAAGCTACTGGTCCGGTTTCTGTCAGATGTTGAAAATATGAATGATAGCCATATTAAAGTGCAGTATTCCACCAGTAAGCTCGGATGGATTAAGGATCAGTTTATTCCCTATGATACAGAGATTGTATTTGATGGCGATCAGCGATTCCGGCAGGCTTATGAGAGTGTTTCAGAACGTGGCAACTGGAAGATCTGGCAGAGCCATATGCTGAAGCTTCGGAAGACAAAGCGCCTGGAGATTAAGTTTATGATGGCTGCATCTTTTGCAAGCGTTCTGGTCAGCCTCCTGGGTGGACTTCCGTTTATCGTAGATCTCTGGGGAGAAACAGAGGGCGGTAAAACGGTATCGCTGATGGTCGCAACGTCTATCTGGGCGAATCCGGATGAATCGGCATATATCGGAGATTTTAAGACGACAGAAGTAGCATTGGAAGCAAAGGCAGATATGTTGAATCATTTGCCAATGGTTTTGGATGATACCAGTAAAACCAGCAGCCGGATTCGAGATAATTTTGAAGGAATGGTATACGACATGTGCTCTGGAAAGGGAAAGAGTAGATCCAACAAAGAACTTGGTATCAGTAGGGAGAATCGATGGAAGAACTGTATTCTGACAAATGGAGAACGTCCACTTAATTCTTATGTGTCCCAGGGCGGAGCCATTAATCGTATTCTGGAAGTTGAATGTAAGGACAATGTTTATGCGGATCCGCAAGAGACTGCCGAGATTGTGAAGAAGAATTATGGTCTTGCCGGAAAAAGATATATAGAGATTCTGAAAGGGATTGGAAAGGAAAAACTGCATCAGATGCAGAAAGAGTTTATGCATGAATTAAAAGATGATGAAGCCATGCAGAAACAGAGCCTGTCACTGTCGATTTTATTGGTTGCAGATAAAGTCGCGACAGATTATCTGTTTCAAGATGGCGAATACATTACGATCGAACAGGCGAAAACTGTTCTGATCAACAGGAATGACCTGAGCGACAATGAGCGCTGCTATCGTTATTTGCAGGACAAAATCGCCATGAATAATCAGCGTTTTGATATGGACACGAAAGTGGAGAAATGGGGAACGCTTGAAAAGGGAGTTGCTATCATCTATAACCAGGCGTTCAAGGAATTATGTAAGAGTGGAGGATTTTCTGACAAGGCTTTTTTGTCCTGGGCAGATCGCAAAGGTCTGATCGAGACGCAGGGCGGACGTATGACAAAGGTGAAAAAGGTAGATGGCAATCCAATCAGGTGTGTATTCCTGCGGCTGAACGATAACATCGATAAGGATGGGTTTGAACCGGTGGAAACAATGGATAAATATGAGCAGGAAGAGCTGCCATTTAAGTAAAAGTTACCCGTTACCCAAGTTACCGGGCAAAATTCACCCTTATAGAGAAGAAAAAAATATGTGAAAGTGAGAAAAATATTTTCTTCTATATGGGAAAACGTGTGGTAACTCGGTAACTTCACTCCGAAAAATGCTTGAAACGCAGTATTTTCAATGGGTTCAGCGGTTTCCCGAAGACGGTAACAGGATAAAGAAAATGGTAACATGCGGTAACAAGGAGGATGTATGGAGGAACGAATCAAGGCAATTTACAATGATTGCTGGGGAATTTATAAAAAATATCTATCAAATCATGATATGACATTGTGGAATCAAAATATGGAAGTCATGATGAAGAAATATGACAATCAACCAGATATCTGTGGCTTACTTGTTTGGTTCGGTGGTAGGGTGCAGACGCTGCATGATAAATGGAGGGTGGTGCATGAGTAGAAATGTGATTCGCAGTATTAGAAAAGGATCTGTACAGTGGAATGAAGAAGATCGGCTCAAGGTGGCAACGCTGTTATTAAAGGCGGGATACTCAGTCAGGATTAGAAGAATTGTAACAGATACGGGAAGTAAGCCTACGAGTAGGGGAAAGACAGAATATGTAATAGAGTACTGGGAGGAAAAAGAAATATGCTGATAGAAAAGACATTGAAAGAGGCATTGGCAGACTACATAAAAGGCAAACCAGTGACGGTATTATGGACAAGGGATGATGGAAGTATGGATGCCAGATTACTGTCAGACATTCTGGAACAGGAAGAAAATCATTTTCTGGTAAACGTTCCGGCATATCACAATCCGGAATTTGCACAGGCAGTAGCTGAAATGGTAGAGCAGAACAGACCAGAAAACTGCAGTGCGGAAGTAGCACCGGCAGGGACAACGGAGAAGGACGGAAGTACCACCCCCCCCTCACAGAGCCGGATTCGGTTGTGATTCCGGCAGAAAATAAAAGGGAGAAAGCATTGGAACTGGCGAAAGAAGGAAAAGGTGCTGCGGAGATCGCAAGAATGATCGATGCAAAATACAGCACCGTGTATTCCTGGCTGAATCCGGATAAGTGCAAGAAACCAAAGCCAGAAAGCAGGACAGCCAGTAATGTGGACCGGCACAAATGCAAGACCTGTATGTTCCGGGCAACAGGAAATACAAAGGGAGCCGGCTGTTCCTATATCGAGATAACAGGTCACAGCAGAGGGTGTTCCGTGGAAGAATGCAGTGTGTATCAAAAGGGCGATGCAGTGTCAAAGCGGAAGATGAAAGGATTTTATGAGTAGGTGGCAATATGGCTAAGAAAATGATCGAAGAACAAGAAAGGGCAAATAATGAGCTGGGCAGATAAGCAGTTAAAGAAACATAAGCTCCGAAAGCAGATTAAAGAGATCATGGATAGTCCGGAGTTCCAAAAGGAACGTCAGAAGGAACTGGATAAACACACAGCAGAGGCAATGAACTGCTTCCTGTTGATCAGTGTAGATTATTTGTACCGGAACTATCATTGCAAAAGAAAGGGAGTTTTGAAATATCTGGAATTTGTTTTACGCCAGATGCATTTTGCACAGAAGGACGAGGAATATTTTCAGCTGATGAATGAAGAGCTGGAGAGGGAAGTTGGTGTGAATGTGCTGGGGACGTTGAAAGGGGAGTAAGAAGATGAACAATAACTGGATTTCAACAGCAGATCGACTTCCGGATCAACGGGAGTTCATAGAATCATATGTCAGAAGTGCATATGCAGCGGAGTTTCTGGTCACGATCGAGGGAGCTGATAAGGTAACAACATTGTATTATTCCCAGACAGGTGTCTGGTTCGATGAACAGGGAGAACCGTATAAGGTTGTGGCGTGGATGCCGCTTCCGGAAAGGTATAAGGGATAAATGGAAGAGGATAAATACACAATGTATGCGGTAAAAAAGATTTGTATATGGATGATAACAGCTATAACCATTCTGATAGCAATGAAATGGACGGGATCAGCGTGGTGCTTATGGGCGTTTCTTATCCCGGCATTATTGGAATGACAAGGATAGAAGGTGATAATTTGCAGGAGAAACGAAGCATAAAAGAACAGCGGCGGGACAGGCAGCAGCATTATGAAGAGTTGGAGAGCCGGCATGATGCAAAGGCGTTGGAGAGATTTAAGCGACCGGCTTACCAGAGCGTAAGCGTTGCAGAATATCTGGCAAAGAAGTATGACATTACAGCGGAGGTGGATACCGGTGGACAAGGGCATTTTGATTGAGTACGCGGATATGAAAGAAGAGATTAAGGATCTGCGCCGGAGAATTGAAAAAATCCAGAAAGAATTGGATAAACTGCATGGACAAATTGTTGTGGATTCGGTATCATGCGGTAAGAAGGGGAAAAAGCCACTTGGCACGGTAAAGATCACTGGCAGACCGGTTGGCGTGATTTCCAGAAAAGAACAGTTGCTGAATAAGAGAACCAGAAGGCTTGAGGAACTGGAAGAAGAGCTTTTGGAAATGACAATTCAGGTGGAAGAGTACATAGAATCCATTGAGAAGAGCGAACTGCGGATTATCTTCCGACTGTATTTTCTGGATGATTTATCGTATCCAAAGGTTGCAGATCAGATGAACAAAATGTTCCCGAAACGCCGGATCCGGTACACGGACGAGAATATTAAGAAAAAAATTCAAAGATATTTTGAAAATGTCCCCCAATGTCCCGATAAAAAGTGATAGAGTATAAACTGGAATTGATGAAATGTAACAAGGTAAGACATTTTTGATGGTTCCTCCGATCGTAAGTATTTAAAACCATGAAGAGACACCTGGTAGCGCTGGGTGTCTTTTTGTATTGCATAATGTCGAAAACAGGAGTATCATAAAACTAGATATTATGTAATTGCGGTTGGAGGAGATAATATTGCTTGAAGATACAAAATTGATGGATATTGATAAGCAGGAAGAATTTATAAAAAATTATCAAGCTGTGTATTATGCAATGAATGCAAAACCAGATTGTAAATCAAAAATTTTTCCAGAAGATGTAATCATAGAATTTACTGATTTAAATGAATTAAATAAAAAGATTGTAGAAAAATTTAAGGCACATTATGAAGACGCAGGATTCACAATCAATATAACAGTTAGTTTTAAGGATCTTACGGTTGTTGAGTTTAGCAGCTGGACGACTTTTTCACAATACGATTTCTCACTGAATACGGCTATTCGAGGAATTACGATAGTTTGGGAATATAATGCAAAATTACCTAAATATTCATTACCGCAAAAGCATACTTTAACAGTTAGATTAGCAGATCAATTGCGACCGCAGGATATGATGAATCTAATTTTTTCAGGAAAATTATCGGAAATGGATTTGGTTGATCGAGAATTTTGTTCTGTTGTTGCAAGGGTAGATTTTATTAATTCCATGCTAGGAGATGAATTACTTGCTATTGTAGATGAGTGGGTTGAAGGAATCTCAGAGGTTGAAAAAACAAATAAGGTTATTGACTTTCTGGAAAGAAATAAACGTAAAGTTGCGTATTGTATCAATTATTTGACTACAGGCGTTGCTATAATGTGTGGCTTAAGATACTTGGAATCTTATTTATATGGACAAAAGTTTAAAGTTATGGGTCAAATGTCTGCAAAGGAATTTTATGACTTAATGTTGGTGCTGACATTGATAATAGTGTCATGCGTAGTTGTGAATAAGATATTTTTTATAATAGCCAACATAGTTTTTAGAGCATTGGACGGAAAAGACAAACAAAAGCATACGTTTAATATAACTAAAGGTGATGCGAAAATTTGTAAAATAATGGAAAAACAAAGGAAAAAATGCTACATAAAAGTTCTGGGAAATATTGTCTTCACATTGATATTCAATGTAGTTTGTAATATAATTTCAAATATGTTAACACCGTAATATGTGTGGGAGTTGGGAAAATGAAATTAAATAAATTTATTAATCAAATATTAATACGTTTAAGTAGCGCAATTGAAATATTATTATCTTATGATGATAGAAGTAATAATTACAAAGAAAATTATAATTATAAAAAAATGCGATAGTTTTTATAGTTATAATCCAAAAGCACCCTCCGGGGTGCTTTTCTAATGCAACAGAACAAACGAAGGAACGAGAGGTGGTGACGTGGCTGATGTAAAAGAACAGATTAAAAAAGATTATTTATCTGGTATATCGCCTAAGAAATTAGCGGAAAAATATGATATCAGTTTGAATACAATAAAGAGTTGGATTAAGCGGTACGGTTGGTCCGAGATAAAGAAACGGGGTGCACTCTCAAATACACGGGGTGCACCCTCCGGTGTATCCCCGAAAAGGAAACAGGGCGGTCAGCCAGGTAACAAGAATGCTGTGGGCGGTGGAGCCCCAAAACGGAATAAGAATGCTGAAAAATACGGATTCTTCAGCAAGTATCTCCCGGAGGAAACACGGGAGATTTTTTCTGCCATTGAACAGGCTGATCCGCTTGATCTGTTGTGGCATCAGATACAGATTGCTTATGCTGCAATTGTCAGGGCGCAGAGGATTGCATATGTTAAAGATCAGGCAGACAAGACCGTTGAGAAGGTCGAAGAGAAAGACGGGAACGTAATTGGCGAGAAATGGGAAGTACAACAGGCATGGGACAAACAGGAGAACTTCCTGAAGGCGCAGGCAAGAGCACAAGGGGAGCTCCGGGCAATGATCAAGCAGTATGATGAAATGCTGCATAAAGACTGGGAAGCTGCAAGTGAAGAACAGAAAGCCAGAATTGAACAGATCCGTACAAACACCGCCAGAATGAGTGGTGGAAACGGAGATGAGGATGAAGGAGTAGAGATTATCAATGACGCACCAGAAGAAACAGGTCCGGATATCGGAGATCATAATTCCGAAGTATCTGCAGATATTTAACAACCGGAGTATCAAGCACATTATCCTGACTTCTGGGAGAGCAGGAACAAAGTCCAGTTATGCTTCCATCCGGTCAGACTATCAGCTTGTATCAGATGCCAATGGTTCGGTTGTAGTGCTGCGTAAGCACCATAACAAGCTCAGGAAGACGGTATACAAGGAAATGTTGCGGGGAATCAGCCGTTTGCAGATACCGAAAAACAAGTTCCGGATTACGAAATCCCCGATGGAGATCACTTACAAGAAGTACGGGACAACGATGTACTTTGCCGGATCAGACGGTATTGACGATACAAAGGGTATCATTGACGAGGATAAACCGATCAAGCTGGTTGTCCTGGATGAACTGACAGAGTTTTTTGATGATGGCGAAGGCGAAGATGAGCTGACCAACATTGAAGCAACGTTCGTCCGTGGAAATAAAGGTGGTTTCCAGATGATCTATCTGTATAACCCACCAAAGAACCCGAATGCTCCGATTAACCTGTGGTGCAAGAAGATGGAAAAACGTGAGGACTGCATTCACATTCACACAGATTACCGGGACGTACCTGTGGACTGGCTTGGTCCTGATTTGATTGCATCTGCGGAGATGATGAAGAAAGCAGATCCGAAGATGTACCGGTGGGTATGGCTCGGTGAAGCGATTGGCGTGGATGAGCTGATCTATTATATGTTTTCAGATCGGCACAGACAAAAGCCGGATCCGGACAGGAGATATGACCGGATTTACATTGGAGGTGACTACGGTCAGCAGAATGCGACAACCTTTGAAGCGTTTGGCCTGGACACCTACCGGAAGAAGTTTCCGGGACTTGGAGAATATTATCACAGTGGACGGGAATCTGGAAGGCAGAAGAGTCCGTCTGAATATGCAAGAGATCTGGTTGAGTTCATGGATGGGCTGCATGAACAGTATGATAACCGGATCTTTTATATTTTTTTGGATCCATCTGCAAAAGGTCTGGCAGAAGAGGTCAGGAGAGCTACCAGAACCGGACTGGACTATCAGGTGCTTCTGCGGGATGCGGAAAATGATGTGGCTCTTGGAATCAGCCGGGTACAGAAAGCACTGGTATTCGATATCATGTCGATTTCTCCGAAGCAAGAGTATGCAGTGCAGGAATTTGGAACCTACGAGTATGATAAGAAATCCATTGAAAAAGGAAAAGAAGTGCCGGTGAAGGAAGCGGATCACTGCATGGATGCCATACGCTATGTGGTTATGGGCGCCTGGAGCAAGATCAAACATTGGCTACCTAAAGATGAAACGCCGGAAGAAATAGACATATGCGATATCAGCAGCAGGGAGGTGAGAGAAGAGGATGAATATCTTTAATTATTTCAGGAAAAAAGGAATCGATACGGTAGATGCTTCGTTCTACCGGAAGATCGATGAGTGGATCAGCTGGTACAATTCCAATGTCCGGCAGTTTACGTTCTACAAGGTGAATACCGGACGAGGTACAAGTAAACGATGCCGTAGGAAGAGCATGGGAATGGCAAAGAAACTGTCAGAGGATATTGCAGATCTGCTCTTCAATGAGAGAGTTATGATCACGCTGGAGGATGAAACGACACAGGAATTTGTGCAGAAGGTTCTGGATAACAATCACTTCCTGGTTATGGGAAATGACTACCAGGAACGGAAAGCGTATTCCGGGACCGTGGCATATATCCCTTATCTGTACAATGCGGTTGTGCAGGAAGATGGAACGATATCTGCAGGTGAGATTGGAATCAACTATGTGGATGCCAAGAACATTTATCCGGTCAGCTGGAATAATGGGGAAGTCACGGAATGCATTTTTACGTCCGTGCACACGGTGCGTCAGAAGAAATACGTGCAGATTCAGTTTCACCAGATAGGATCAAAAGGGATGTATGTGATTGAAAACAGCGTCCTGGAATGCACAAAAGGCAGTGTGGAAGGTTGTGAACTGACAGAACAGGAATGGAAACAGCTGAAACCATTTGCAAATCTAGTAGCCAGAACAGAGACAGGATCCACAGAGCCGCAGTTTGTTATTGACAGGCTGAATATCACAAACAATGTGGGCGAATGTAATCCAATGGGAATTGCGATTTTTGCAAACGCCATAGATACCTTAAAAAAACTGGACACGGAGTTTGATTCCTACTGCAATGAGTTCGATCTGGGAAGAAAAAGAATCTTTGTTGCTCCGGAAATGCTGACGAATGAAGATGGATCTCCAACCTTTGATCCGGATGATGGTGTGTTCTATTCGCTTCCGGAAGATTACGATAAGAGTCAGACCGGTCTGATCAAGGAAGTGGACATGAGCCTCCGAGTAGAACAGCACAGTAAGGCAATCAATGATGATCTGAATTATCTGTCTCTGAAATGCGGATTCGGTACGGAAAGATACCGGTTTGACGGAGCAGGAGCGAAGACAGCAACTGAGATCATTTCGGAGAACTCAGATATGTACCGTATGCTAAAGAAGCATGAGATAATCTTGGAAGATGTCCTAAAACGGTTGGTCAGAATCATCATCCGGCTTGGTATCGTGACGGGGAATACACTGGACCAGAACACAGATATTGTGATTGACTTTGATGATTCTATCATTGAGGATAAGGGCGCAGAGCGTCAGCAGGACAGGCAGGACGTCAGCATGGGCGTGATGCGGCATGAAGAGTACCGCGCAAAATGGTACGGTGAAACAGTGAAACAGGCAAAAAAGAATCTGCCAGAGCAGAATCAGGTAATGGAGTAGGATGCGAAAAGAATACAAAGATCAAGTTGCCGATAAGATTGCAGCGCGGTACATAGGTCTGGAAGAACGGATCCTGCAGGACATTGCCCGGCGGATCAAAAAGACCGGCGAGATCACCAGTACAGCAGACTGGCAGATCAATAGACTTCGGATTCTGGGATATTCTTCCGAGGATATCGAAAGAGAGATCAAGAAAACACTGGATGCGTCTTATCCGGAAATGTTTGAGCTGTACGATAAGGTAATTGACTGGGAATATGTTCGGAATGAGGACATTTACGAACAGATCAATGCAGAGTTTATTCCATATGAGGAGAACAGGCAGCTGCAGCAGATCACGGATGCGATCATCCAGCAGAGTCTGGAAGATCTGGAGAATGTAACTAAGTCACTTGGATTTTACCTGGATTATAATGGCAGAAAGGTTTTAACACCGCTGTCACAGGTTTATATCAATTATCTGGACAATGCCTGTTTTGATATTGTGACAGGAGCATTTGACTATGGTAGCGTATTACGCCGAGTGGTCACGCAGCTGACGAACAGTGGACTTCGGAAGATTGAGTACGGCTCTGGATATGCAAGCCGGGTAGAAGTGGCTGCCAGAAGAGCTGTGATGACTGGTGTGGCGAATCTTACCGGAGAAATAGCAGACTACAATGCCAAGAAGCTCGGAACAGAGTATTTTGAGGTCGAGTGGCATGCCGGGGCCCGTCCTACTCATGCAGTATGGCAAGGTCAGGTCTGGACAAAAGAGCAATTGTATTCAGTCTGTGGACTCGGTACAGTGACAGGACTTCTGGGAGCCAATTGTTATCATACTTATTACCCATTCTTTCCTGGCATTTCACAGCGCAACTGGTCGGATGACTGGCTCGAAGAACAGAACCGGAAGGAAAGCAAGCCAAAAGAGTTCCAGGGCAAAGAGTACACCCTGTATGAGGCAAAGCAGAGACAACGCCAAATGGAAACGGCAATGCGGGCGCAGCGAGAAAAGGTACAGATGCTTCAGGACAGCGGTGCTGATCGGCAGGAAGTTATGCTCCAAAAAGCCAAATATCAGGGACAGCTTAACGAATATGCAGCATTTTCTCGGAAAATGGGATTGAAAGAGGAAAGAGAGAGGATTTATATTGATGGACGAGGAAGAATTGCCACCAATAGTAAAACGCAGAATAAGCTATTTCCACCGGAGATGATCCAAAATGCTTCAAAAGATATCGCACAGTACAAGCGGTACAAAGAAGTTCTGGGAGATTCCGTTGGATCACTTGTAAAGTTCGGTCAGGTGAAATATAATGACAGTAAGAAGTGGGAGCTACTTCAGACCTACATGAAATCGGTTAAAGAAGGAATGATTTCCCCGATGTCAAGTTTTGAGAATTATGTTAAGCTTCATAAGGAAATTGAGAAGACGGTGGTTGGCATTAAGACATCAAATGGCGTAAGAATTACCGGTCAGAGTAAACATTTTCTGGAACGTGTAATCGGAACGATGGAAGATCCGAAGACGAAGAGATCTCGATCAGGGGTAACGATAGAGGAAATCATAAATGCACTGAGAAGCCCACTTGATTTGAAAAATCCAAAAGCTGATAGGAACGGAAGAATAAGCCAGAGATATATCGGTGAGAAAGCAACTGTTTCGATAAATCCGGAAAACGGGATGTTGATTCAATGTAATCCGACTGATAAGGATTTGGTAAGGAGACTGCACAATGCGTAAATTTGAACTGAGTCAAGAGCAAATAGATTTTTTAAAAAAAGAATATGCGGATAATCCGTTAGTGCAAAAAGTATTAACATCTGAAAACAACAGGAGATTTGAGATAGATGTAGATACAAAAATTGCTTTCATGGATTACATCGAAGAGGAGTCTGTATACTGGATAGGAAATGATTATGAGGCTACCCCGAAAACACGGATGTTAGAGTCTATAAGAGACGATATATATTATCAAACGAACTAGGAGGTGCGTTATGGATAATTTTAAAATCATTTACAAGATACTTTCTGCATTGGAAAAATCAATGGATCTGGAAGAATGTAACTTGGATAGCATTAGTTCGGAGGCGTTGAAAATATCCAATGAGCGTTGGAATAAATATATCGAGATGCTTTTAGATGCTGGTTACATCAAAGGGGTAACAATCCAGAAGTATGTAACTGGAGAGACAAACGTTGATGCGGAAGATATTCGGCTTACTTTAAAAGGTCTTGAATATTTGAGCGAAAACAGTATTATGCAGAAAATGTATAAAGCAGCAAAAGGAATAACGGATTTGATTCCATAGTTTTTTGCCACCAGTCAAAATGACCGGTGGTATTTTTATACCAAATTTTAGGAGAAACAGCAATGAAAAATAAAGCAGTAGCAGTATTAACGGCTATCAGCATATTGATAGCAGGTTTAACTGGATGCCAGACCGCCACGAAAAGTTATGGTGGGAAGACAACGATAAAGCTTGAGCCAAATCAGAAACTGGAAGAAATTACCTGGAAAGATAATTCTTTATGGTACCTTACAAGACCAATGACTAATGAGGATATTGCTGAAACCCATACATTCCAACAGCAGTCAAATTTTGGAGTCTTTGAAGGAATAGTAACCATCATAGAGTCAAAGGAGTAAAGAATTTATGATAACAATCAAAATAACAGATCGCAGCATCCGTATGAACGGTCATGCCTGCCAGAAGAGTCCGGATGGGATTGACCGGGTATGTGCGGCAGTATCAGCGCTAACATGTAATCTGATCAATTCCCTGAAAGATCTGACAGGTGACAGAATCCGGGGAGAAACAGCCAGCGGAATGACTGTGATCGAATGGGAAGATCTGTCAGACGGCGGGAAGCTTCTGGTGGATTCATGGTTCCTGGGGATTGCAGTAATTGATCAGGAATACAATTGCATACAATTTGAGTAAATGAGCATCCAGTGAGGGTGCTTTTTATTATGTCCAAAACATGAAGACAGAAAAAGCTCTGGAAAAACACTCATATTTGGAGGTAAGCATGGGAAAAAGAATGTTTTTACAGCTCTTTGAAGACGGCGGCGGGGCTGGCTCTGGTGGACAGGGTGGAAACGCTGGAGCAGGTAACGGCAGCCAGGGAAATGCCGGCGGATCAGGAAATCAGGGTTCATACAGCTTTGCGCAGGCAGAAGAGATTGCCAATGCGAGAGCAGACAGAGCCGAAAAAGCGGCACTTCGTTCTTATTTTCAGCAGCAGGGAATGACAGAACAGCAGGTGAATCAGGCAATTGCCGATTATAAGGAACAGCAGAAAAAGAATCAGCCGAATGTGACACAGCTGCAGCAGGATCTGGAAAATTCCAGAAATGAAGTCCAGCAGATGAAGAACGAGAAATTTTTATCCGGAAAAGGTGTCAAGGCGGATGATCTGGACTATGTGACTTACAAGGTTTCCAAAATGGTAGATGATAAAACGACATTTGAAAAGGCAGCAGAGAAGTTCCTGAAGGAGAATCCGAGATTTGCCGGTGGCGGTTCTTACCGGATTGCAGATTCTTCAGCAGGTAATGCTTCCAATGGTGCTGGTGGAAACATGAACGCTTCCATCAATGACCGGATCAGAGCTGCCGCACGAAGATAATGGAGGTAGAGTAAATGCAGAATAAAAGAATGAATTTAAGATTGTTTGAAGAAGATGTAAACATCATTGATCGTACTGGAGCGGAGACTCTGATTCCGACTCAGGAATCCAATGAGATCATTCAGGGAACGATCGCACAGTCAGCCGTCCTGTCAAGAGGTCGTAAACTGGCAAACATGACAAGCAGACAGTACAAAATGCCGGTACTGGATATGCTGCCGATTGCATATTTCGTAAACGGTGATACCGGACAGAAGAAAACTACAAAGCAGGCATGGGACAAGAAGTTCATCACTGCCGAAGAGATTGCAGTCATTGTTCCGATTCCGGAAGCAGTTCTGGATGATTCTGAGTATGACATCTGGGGAGAAGTAAAACCGAGAGTTACAGAAGCATTTGGGAAGGTCATCGACAGTGCAGTGTTGTTCGGTGAAAATAAACCGAACACATGGAGAGAAGATGTGGTTACAACCGCGACAAAAGCGGGAGCAGTCGTAACATTAGGAGCGACAGACAGTCTGTATGACAAGATCATGGCAGAGGACGGAGTGATCGCACATATTGAAGACTGCGGATACTTTGTAAACGGTCACATGGCGGACATTTCCATGAGAGCAAAACTCAGAGGTCTGAAGAACGCAAACGGGGATCCGCTGTTCAAACAGGATTTACAGGGAACCACACAGTATGCGCTTGACGGATCTCCGATGAACTTCCCGAACAATGGAGCGTTTGATAAGTCAAAGGCGCTTATGATTTCCGGAGATTTCTCACAGCTCGTATACTCTATCCGTCAGGACATCACATTCAAACTCTTCTCAGAGGGTGTTGTACAGAACACAGACGGAACTATCGCATACAACCTGATGCAGAACGATATGGTCGCTCTTCGTGCAGTAATGCGTCTCGGATGGGAGATCCCGAATCCGATCAACGCTCTTAAGACGGACAAAAACAAGAGATGCCCGTTTGCAGTTCTGAAAGCAGGTGCAGTTCTGAAAACAGGTGAGTAAGGGAAGGTGATGATCCATGCAGACAACGTATGGATACTACGCAGATGAATATGGCGGTAACATCATCCCGGAACAGGACTTCAAGAAAGCTAAGAAACAGGCAGAGGCTTATATCCGGCATTTGACATACGCTAGAGGAGATATCTTCGTAGAAGAAAATGAAGCGGTGAATGATGCGGTCTGTGCTGTAGCGGAGGTATATTACAAATACAATGCACAGCAACAGGCCGGTACTTCGCCTGTGAAGTCGGAAAATAACGATGGCTACAGTGTGACCTATGTCACAGAGCAGACGGATGGAAAGACAGCGGAAGAGATGGTGAAGAAAAAGGCGTATGATGCGGCATATCCTTATCTTCTCCCTACTGGATGGCTGTCAAGAAAGGTAGGGGTGCAGTGTGATCACAAATGCAGATGTGACTGTTTATAACAGAATAAGCGGTGATTCCACACATTACGATACCTGGATCCGAACCGTTTTGCATGGTGTCCACGTCCATGTGGACCATAAGACTGCAGTTACGGATAACGGACTGAAAAGTGCGGAGGTTTACAAAATCCGGATTCCCGCGGATATTCCGGAAGCAGGGCAGTATCTTCCGCCGGATCAGTTCGCCTGCTGTGGCGGTTATGGATACTGGACCATACAGAATGATGATCAGATTGTCCTGGGAGAGTGTCAGATTGAGATTGAAAGGCCTGCAGATCTGAAAGCCGTGTTCCAGAAGCACTGCAAGGTGACAAGCTGGTCGGACAATCGGTTTGGTACGACTCCGCACTGGCGGATCGGAGGCGAGTAAGATGGCAGGAAAGAAAGAATTCCGGATCACAACTCCGAGAGGCAGCGTATTTACGGTGACTGGTAAGAATGGTTCTACCACGGCACGGCTGGAATGGGCTCCGGGATTCGCACAGAAAAAAGCGGAGGGATTTTCAAGGGCGCAGGCATTTGTGGATTCCGAGTGTCTACGCTACATGAATCCATTGACACCGAGAAGAACCGGGATGCTGATTAAGTCCGGGACACTTGGTACAGTGATCGGTTCCGGATCCATTGAATATCTTGCCCCGTATGCCCGCCGGCAGTATTATGAGCATAAAACTAAGGCAAGATGGTTTGAAACAATGAAAGCGAGCCATAAAGATGCCATAAGGGAAGGAGCTGAGAAACTTGCCGGACAGTAAACGGAAACCGATTATTGATAGTATCCGGGAGTATGTAAGGACTTATCCAGATATCAATAACCGGAAGATCAATATTGATTATCTTGGTGATGGAATGGAATATTCCATTGATCCAATCGGCGTAGATCCTATCTATAAGAGATATGTGGATGGGGACTGCCTGAAGCAGTTCCAGTTCGCTCTGACAAGTAAGGAAGCCTACGATGGGGATGCAAGAACCGGTATTGCTAACAGCGGATTTTATCAGAACTTTGAAGAGTGGACAGAACAGAATAATCTGAATGATATTGTTCCAGAGCTGGACGGGCACGATGCTATTCGAGTGGAAGTGCTGCAGTCCGGCTATTTGTTTAGTGCAGAGGCCGATCTGGGACGGTATCAGATGATATGCAGATTGATTTATAAGTAAGGAGTGTGAAGAAATGGCAAGTGAAAAAATGTTAGTTGGCAGACATAAGAGAGTGGCTTTTATGGATGCTGACGGATCAGGAAAGACATTTACCAGAATGACGGGATTTACCTCTCTGTCAGATGGAAAGAACTCAACAGAATACAGCCGGCAGTATGTGGATGAGGCGTCTGAAAGAAGTGACGTAGTCGGTTATGCGCCGGCAATCGATTACGAATTTGACCGGTATACCAATGATCCGGTACATGAAAAGATTGCAGCAATTACCGATGATGAGATTCTCGGAACAGAAGCACAGGTTGATATTGTGGTGGTAGATCTGTTTGAACAGAAGACATCGGAAACAACTTGTACCGCACGAAAGAGAACATGGAGTGTAATTCCGGATACAGAAGGGGACGGTACGGATGCCCTGATTTACAAAGGCAGCTTTAAAGCGGCCGGAGAAATCACAAAGGGTACTGCAACCACCACAGACGGATGGAAGACCTGTACATTCACTGCTGGCGGAGAATAAAGAAGAAATGGGAGAGTGAGCCTATGAGCCTTTGGAAATTTGGAGATTTTGAAGCGGACGTGGATTTCACGGATGCGGATTTTTTAGATGCGATCGATGAAGCGAAAGCAGCAATGCATGAAGCGGAGCAGAATGTTCCGGTAGTCGGAAAGAACAGTGATATCATCCGTGCACAGTGTGCTTGCTTTTATGTGTTCTTCGACACCCTTTTTGGTGAGGGCGCAGGGGAGCGGATCCTTTGCGGAAAGAACAGCATCAAGCTGTGTAACGAAGCGGCTGAATCATTGTTAGACTTTGAAACAGCAGAAGCAAAGAAACTGGACGATAAATATGATAAGTATGTACCAAATCAAAATATAACGCAGCAGTTTCCTAATCCACAGCCACAGTCAAGCGGAAACCGTCAGCAGAGAAGAAACTACCAGAAACAGTATGGTAAGGGAAAATATTCCAATACCGGAAGGTAGCAGAGCATGAATATTTTATATGAGCAGTTTCCGGAAGAAGTCAAGGTGAACGGGGAGTACTACCCAATCGTGACAGATTTCCGTGAATGGATCCGTTTTACGGAGCTGGTTGAAGACGACTCGGTTCCGTGGCGGATAAAGTGCGGACTTCTGTTGCAGTGGTATCTGGATCAGATTCCGGATGATATTGAAGCTGCAATTTATGCACTCGGAGATTTCCTGATGTGCAAAAGGATGTACCAGGATGATCTGGAAGATAAAGAGGAAGAGCAGCAGAGAAGTGGAAAGCCGGTATTTTCTTTTTCGGAAGATGCCGGCTGCATTTATGCAGCGTTCCGGGAGGCATACGGAATTGATCTGCAGCAGATTGATTATATGCACTGGTGGGAGTTCCGGAGCTTGTTTGACTGGTTGCCGGATGGTACAGAGATTAAACAACGGATTATGTATCGTTCGATTGATCCTGGAACAATCCGGGACAAGGACGAACGTAAACGGATCAAGAAGATCCAGAGAGCTGTTGCACTGAAAAAGAAACAGCGAAAGCTTGATGATTACGAGATTGGAGATATGTTCTCATGATGGAAATTAAAATACCGACACGGCGTGAGTGGTATCCGTGTCCGTACTGCGGTCAGCATCTGCTTGTTTACGCAGATACTGCAGTGTGCAGCGGACTGTATGTAAAATGCCGCAAATGCCGACGGGAGGTGGAGATAAAAATTAAGAATTAAGCACTTGTGAGCCCCTGAGCCGTGCTATCAGAAAGGATGATAGTATGGCAGATGGATATTTGAATTTTGATACCAAAATCAATGAGAGTGGGTTCAATGAAGGCATAAATAAGCTTGGAAGTCTTGGAAAAAGTGGCTTATCTGTAGTCAGCAAGGCAATGACCGGAGCTGTTGCAGCTGTAGGAGCTGGAGCGGCGGCGATTGTAAAGTCTTCTCTTGGTGTAGTCGCCAATATGGAGCAGCAGATCGGTGGTGTAGAGACATTATTTAAAGATAGTGCCAAGACAGTGATCAGGAACGCAAACAATGCGTTCAAAACAGCACAGCTTTCTGCTAATGATTACATGTCAACGGTTACAAGCTTTTCAGCATCATTACTACAGGGCTTAGGCGGAGATACTGCAAAGGCTGCAGAAATTGCAGATATGGCGATTATCGACATGGCAGATAATGCCAATAAGATGGGTACGAATATGCAGGATATCCAGAATGCCTATCAAGGTTTTGCAAAGCAGAATTATACGATGCTGGATAACCTTAAATTAGGTTACGGCGGTACACAGTCGGAAATGATCCGATTGATCAATGATTCCGGTATCTTAAATGAAAAGATAGAAGATCTGGATAATGTAACGTTTGACCAGATGATTCAGGCAATTCACAAAGTCCAGCAAAATCTCGGAATCACAGGAACTTCCGCAAAAGAAGCCTCTACAACGATTGAAGGTTCTGTTAATTCTGCTAAAGCCGCCTGGGAAAATTTTGAAGCCGGTGTAATCAGTGCGAACGATCTGGTTGATACATTCTGGACAGCGGCAAAGAATATCTTAAATAATCTTGGCCAAATGATTCCGCGTCTGGGAAAGACCGGAATGGATGTGGTGGAATCTTTATCCGGAAAAATCGGAGAAGCGGTTCCACAACTAAAGGGATTTACAGATAGTGTTGGTAAGTTAGCCGATAAGCTGCAGAACATGAGCACAGATGAGCTCATGAATCTTGGCAAGACCGCGGCAGTTCTTGCGGGAGCTGGACCAGTGATCTCGTTATTCGGATCACAGATCGGCAATGTACAGACAGCCGTTGAAGGATTCGGCGGAATTACAACGGGTGTTTTGTCTGAGCTTGGAAAGCTTCCGAAAGGATTCAAAAGCGCAACAAAATCGGCTGCAAATTTCCAGAAAGATTTTACGGGTAGCCTGAAAGGGCTTGGCAGTGCAATTACAGGACCATTTCAGGTACTGACTCCGAAACTGTCAGCTACTGTCGGAAAGATCGGCAAGGTAGTTTCCGGTGTCCCGGGTAAAGTTGGTGGGGCAGTTGGAAAAATCGGATTGGCGATAGCATCAAAGATTCCCAGAATTACAAGCGCTTTTTCACTGCTTGGAGATACTGCCGGTTATCTGGGGGCATGGGGCGGACAGATAGGATCTGCCCTGCAAGGCGTACTCGGAACGGTAGCCAGATTCATTCCGTCATTTGTAGGGTTGATGAATTTCGGTGCAGTTGCAGCCGTTGTGGTAGCCGGTCTTGGACTGGTTTACAGTCAGTTTGGTACACAGATCGACCAGATCCTGCTTCTGGCGCAGACCAAAGGACCGGAGATCATATCCAACTTTGGAGCCGGGATCACAGCAGCACTTCCGGGACTGATTTCATCAGGTGCAACCCTGATCTTGGGATTGATGAATGCGATTACGGCAAATCTACCATCGCTCATTTCCGTAGGCGCAAGCATCATAGCAACTCTGGTAAGCAGCCTGGGCGCACAACTTCCGCAGTTAATTCCGGTAGCGGTACAGATGATCCTGACTCTGGTTGAGTCGCTGATCAGTAATCTTCCGCAGTTAATAACTTCCGGATTACAGTTAATGGAAGGCTTGGCGCAGGGAATTGCAAATGCGATTCCGCAGGTGGCAGCGAAAGCACCGGTTATCATCGGCAAGCTGGCATCTACGATTATCACGAATTTGCCGAAGATCATACAGACTGGTGTGAAGATTATCACACAGCTCGCAGTCGGACTGGTTCAGGGAATCCCGGCGTTACTTGGTAAGATTCCATCAATGATCAGCCAGATCAAAAATGCATTTACCAGTGTAAACTGGGGCAGTGTTGGTATGAATATCATTTCCGGAATTGCAAGTGGTATATCCAGTGCGGTAGGAAGCCTGATCAGCGCGGCAACATCTGCGGCAAGTAGCGCATTAGATGCAATCAAGTCAAAACTTGGTATTCATTCTCCATCGAGAGTATTCCGGGACCAGGTTGGTAAGATGATGGCTCTTGGTATGGGAATCGGATTTGAGAAGAATATTCCGGTCGGATCCATGAATGCCGGAGTACAAAAAGCAGTCCAGAGTCTGCAAAGAAGTGTGCAGCTTACAACATCCGTTAATCCGGATAAAACGGTAGGCGGAATAAAGAATAATCCGATCTTTAAGGATCAAGGATTTGATTACGACAGATTTGAACGTATCCAGAGGAAGATTGCAAAAGAAAATGGCAATAAGCCGGTATTCCTGGATACGAAACGGATAGACAGACCATTACCGAAAGGAGCAGTGCCACAGGTATGATTGTGTATTATGAAAATATGAATGGCGAAAAGCTGAATCTTTTGAAAGCTCCTTTTCGTACAACGAAGACTGACTGGTTCGATGCGGACTGGTCAGAGTCTTCGGACGGATATGAAAAAACAGTGACGATTGATGTGTTTGGAAAGCGGGAAGAATTTCAGGCGAATATGGAGCAGCTATACCGGATCATTGCAGTTGATGCAGAAAATGATACCTACGGGAAGCTGTACGTGAATGGTGCGTATTTAAGATGCAAGGTATTGAAGTCGGCAAAAGAAGGATGGAAGGGGTATGTGTATTCGGAAGTGGAGATCACCTTCCAGGCTCCGGAGCTTGTATGGGTAGTAGAAGCGACAAGGCAGTTTTTTCCACAATTGGAAGAAACGGCAGCATCCGGAATCGACTTTCAGTATGACTATCCGTTTGATTTTGCCGGAGAAAAAAGAGGAATCGCAGCATGGAATGTTGATCACATTATTCCAAGCGAGTACCGGATGATCGTTTACGGACCATGTGTAAATCCGAAGATTCTGATCAACGATTATCCTTATGAGTTTTTCGTAACGCTTGAAAGCAGGGAATATCTGATCATAGATAGCCAGAGAAGAACGATCCGAAGGTATTTGACGAATGGAACGGTACAAAATTTATTTAATCAGAGAGCGCAAAAACAAACTGTTTTCAAGAGAATACCATCCGGGCTTTTAAATATTAACTGGTCCGGGGATTATGGATTTGACCTGACTTTATTTTTGAACAGGAGGGAGCCGCCGTGGTAAAGGACATAATTCTTGCAGATAGTGATGGAAGAGAACTGGGAGCGATTTTGGACTCAAATATCACAGTGGATACGAATGGCGAGTACGAATTTTCTGTACAGATTGCAAGGTCGAACTGGTATCCGGAGTTGACCTTTTCAAGCTATGTGTATATTACGGAGACAGAATATGGAGGCATTATCGGAGAGGTGCTGACAGATACAACGCTGGATTATGTGGAGCTGAAGGGAATCACATGGCGGGGAAGACTGCAGTATAAGGTGATCGAGCCACCTGCCGGATCGGATTATAAAACAGTATCCGGAGAACTGAATCAGGTAATGAAAACACTGATCGAACCGGAGTTTGATGGATTATTCAGAGTTTCATCAGAAGATACGGGTATATCTGTAAAGAATTTTCAATTTGACAGGTACTGCACATTACTGGAAGGTCTTACCAAAATGCTGAAAAGTGTTGGATACCGCCTGCAGATCCGGTTGATCAAAGAACAGGATGAACCATGTTATATTCTGGTTGAAGCAGTTCCGATTACTGATTATTCTGCGCAGATTGAATTGTCACAGGACAGTCGACTGAATTTCACGATGGATGATAAACAAAATGGCGTAAATCATCTGGTCGTAACCGGAAAAGGGGAATTGCAGGAGAGGAACATATTCCATCTGTATGTGCAGAAAGATGGAAGCATTGGAAAGACGCAGTATTACAAAGGACTGAATGAGATCTCAGCAGTATACGAAAATACGAGCACAGAAACAGCAGAGCTGGAGAAAACGTCCGCGGAACAATTGCAGAAGCTGATGAATAAAAAGACATTTCAGATGGATGTTGCAAAGCTTGGAATCGGGGTTGGGGTTGGAGATATTGTCGGTGGCAGGGATTACCTGACTGGGATGTATATGTCAAAACCAATCGAAAATATCATTTATGAGATTACGAATGATGTGGAATCAATTACTTATAAACTGGAAGGAGAAGATGAAGAATGAAAATTGTATCTGGAAGAACCGGATCACCACATGTGACTTCGCAGCAGTTCCGGCAGATGCTGGAGGGGATTATCGGGCAGGGGAGTTATATTATAACAAGCGGAGAGAATCTGAAGCCGGAACTTAGCAGTAATAATCTGTTGAAAATCCGAAGTGGGATGATGGCGCATCACGGCTGTATATCTTGCGTGGATATTGGTACTTATGATGAGGTTACACTGACAAATGGTAGTCAGGGAATGAAAAGGATTGACCTTATTGTAAATCGGTATACCAGAAATGCAGAGACAGAGGTAGAAAACTGCAGTTGGAAGGTGATCCATGGAACACCGGTTGCAAGTAATCCGGCAGTGCCGGCATACACTTCGGGAAATTTGCAGAATGGAGATCTTGTGGATGAATGCCCGGCTTTTGAAGTGCATTATGATGGAATCAATGTTACAGAAGTGAAGAGTTTGCTGAGTGTGGCGGATGGACTTTCTGAATTAAGTAGCAATTTAACCAAAACTAACACTGTTTTAGAGAACAGGAAACCAATATTCATTGATTCAACGGCGCAAGGAACAGCAAATTTGGATACCAATAGCTTTTTGAAAGCTGGCATTACATATGCCTTTATCGTTACAGTTTCCTCCAATATCAGCAGTGAAAGCTATAAACAGGAAATCTCTTGTGCATTAAACAATGTAAATATGGGAAATAACGGAAACTATTACAAATTAGTTTCTACTTTTGCAGGAAAATGTAGCAAAGGCGATAAGCTTCATATTACTTCGTATAAAAATGGAGGCACATGGGCTCTTTTTGCGACAAGAGCTATTTTTATACCAGTTAGCTAAAATAAGCCGTTGCTGCAATCATTACAAATGAGGCACTATCTGTACCGCTGATATATACTCCACCATTTTTTATGTATATACGTGCTTGTGTTCCAGCTGATCCACCATTATGCATAGCTATCGGGATAAGACACTCGTATGTGTTATAACCATTTGGTGTCATTCCTGACGGGACATTTCCTAGATATTGATCGTTTGCAAATTTCCCACCATCTAAAAATCTTATCGATCCAGAAACAAATACCACATGACCTATTTTGCGGAATTTTAGCTTTTCTGAAAGATTATTTGCATTAGTCATATATTTCCAACCAGAATCAGCAGTTGCCGTTTTCAAATTGCTACTTAATTCAGTACGCCAGTTGATATACTGAAAGCAAAAAAAGGAGCAATGTATGGAAGCGAAAATAATGGATGTATTGCGAAGAATGCAACCGGTTTTAGATGAAATGCAATTACGTGAGCTGAAAGAAGTGCTGCAGATGACATTTACCGGATGCAGAGTAATCCAGGAAACGGACCTGCAGGTTGTAGACAGGAGCTGGGAAGTGGATCTGGAAGAGTTTCTGATGAGTAAAGCACTGGAAGGAAAAGCATCAAAGACAGTGAAGCAATATCGGTATGAACTGGTTCGGTTACTGACCTATATCAATAAGCCAGTGAAGAACATAGATTCTGGAGATATTTCTGGATTCATGCGGGCTTATAAAATGATCCGCAAGGTAGCAAACCAGACACTAAAGAATGTCCGGGCAGTGTATAGCAGCTTCTTCGGATGGCTGCGAGATCGTGACCGGATTCGGAGAAATCCGATGGTGCTGGTGGAATCTATAAAAGTAGAAAAGAAGATCCGGAAACCATATACTGATGAAGAACGGGAGCGGATGCTGCGTAAATGCAGCAGTCTTCGGGATAAAGCGTTACTAGAATTCCTATATAGCACAGCAGTCAGAGTATCGGAGCTTTCAGAGATTAACAGGGAAGATATCCGGTATGCGAATAAAGAGCTGATTGTATATGGAAAAGGAGCGAAAGAAAGGACGGTGTACATCAATGAACGAACCAACATGTACCTGAAAGAATATCTGGAAAGCAGAAAAGACAATGATCCGGCGCTATTTGTCGGAAGCAAGAAACCGAATAGCCGGCTGACGAAAACAGGAATTGAGGATATCATCCGGCGGATCGGAGAGAAGGCGGGCGTAGAAAATGCACATCCGCATCGATTCCGGAGGACGGCTCTGACAAATGCACTGAACCGCGGAATGCCTCTGCAGGAGGCTATGATATTTGCGGGACACGCAAAGTCAGAGACAACCATGCGATACTGTACGGTGAATCAGGAAGGTGTACGGTATCATCACTTTAAATATTTAAGTGCATAAGTAAATAAACTTATTTATTTACACTCGGCATTGGTCGGGTGTTTTTGTTATGCGCTTTTATATATGTAACTTTATCAACCAGTCAAAGGAGGGATTCTGAACTAAGTAGCAAAATAACAGCAATGAATAATATAATCAAAAATGTTGAAATCACAAAAACAAATTTGAAGGTTGCTGCTAATTCTGATTTTCGATGGGCCTGGGACTTGCCGACAATACCTGGCTATTATCCGTTAGAGGTTTTAACATGGAATTTTCATGGCGATTACGATCTTTGGTTAAATGTATCTACGGCTGCAAGATATTCTACAAGTAATCAATTTGGGATTGAAGGACACAACTTCGGAAACGGAACCGCAACGGTTACATTGTTCGTTCATATTTTGTATGTTAAAAATGGATTTTGTTCATATGTAAAGGCATAATTATTTCCATTTTCCCAAATAAGATGTTTGCCTGCACATTATACCTCCCTGCTTTAGGTGCATAAGCAGGGAATTTACAGTACGAATATTCAGTGTTTTTATAACTTTATTTTCCCATACGAATAATATTTAGCCTACATCCACCAGAAACCTGTATAACGTTTCCGGAGTTTTGCAGAACAGTAAACCGTATTTTATCTCCAGCGTTGATTTCATTTAGAAACATAAAATCGGCACCATTATAAGGTCCTATGAGTTTAGACTGTCTTGACTGCTCCACATTGTTTCTTTCCAATTTTGCGTATAGACTCAATTGTTTTGCAACTCCTTGTTGGAAGTTCATATACGCATGAATTAGATATATACCATCTTGCGGAACTGTAAAAGTATGCTTGTAATTCGTAGCATCATAATTATGCACAAGTCCTATATTGTCAAGAATCTTTTTACTGAAATCAGTTCCTTGAAATTCCGAGTTGCTTGGTGCGATATTGTATGCACCATTATTCATGTACACAGCCGTTTTTACTAAATTGCTATTTAGTTCAGAATCCCTCTAAAAAGAAGAAAGGGGCAAACAGAAAAATGAAAATCACATTCAATGATGGTCAGGAACTGCAGATCCAGCAGGTCACTGAGCAGACGGATGGCGCACTTCTGATCAAGACCATTTCAGCATCCGAGGATCAGCTGAAGACTTTATTCTCTGATCAGACAACAACTAAGAGAATGTCTGTGAGCGAACGGGATGCAGATACCGTTGTGTATGAAAATTACACGAAGCTCGATGCAATCGTGAAGTACACGGCCGGCATTCTTGGTGTGTTAATGTACCGGGAAGGAGAAGATCCGGACAGCCGGATAGCAGCTCTGGAGGCAAGACTTAAAGAGGCAGAAGAGAAAAATACAGACCTGCAGTCAAGAGTCGAAAAAGCGGAGGAGAAAAATGAAATGCTCGAAGGATGCATTTTGGAAATGTCTGAAACGGTATATCAGTAAAACGATAATTGTATTAACCATTTTATTTTTATTCATATTATTACAAATTTCAGGAGGAAAAGAAATGATGGCAATGTTATGGGCACAGCAGATTATGTTAGGAAAGAAAACTTATTCACAGGTACCGAGACTTTTAAAGGACAAGGTAAAAGAGGTCCTGATTGATTCCGGAGCAGAAGATCTGGTAACAGAAGACAAGCAGTAGAGGTGAAGCGTAGATGGCAGTAAAAACAGCTCAATATATATTTAATGGTCAGGCATACAATCTGACCTATAATTCGACCTCCGGGAAATGGGAAGCTACGGTTACAGCTCCAAGTAAGTCGAGTTACAATCAGCCGGATCATGTTCTTGGCGGAACAGTAAAGGCTACAGATGCGGCCGGCAATACTACCACGGTGGATCAGAGTCATGTTACTCTCGGCGCACCACTTAAACTTCGCGTAAAAGAAAAGACAGCACCGACTATTACGATCACGGCACCGTCTGCAGGAGCGTATATCACAAATACAACTCCGACAATCGAATTCCAGGTAAAAGATGCGGATTCAGGGGTTAATGCAGGAACAATCGCAGTCACAGTTGATGGTACAGCCGTATCGACGGTAACAAAGACTGCTATTGACGGTGGATATAAGTGCACATGCACATCACCGACGTTAAAAGATGGATCGCATACGATTTCGGTCAAGGCATCCGACAACGATGGTAATGCAGCTGCAGCTAAGACAGCAACATTTACAGTTGATACAGTGCCTCCGACACTGCAGATCACGGCTCCATCAAATGACCTTGTAACCAATAAGAAGACAGTGACGATAACCGGTAAAACGGATGATGTTACATCTAAGCCAGTGACGGTAACGGTAAATGGAGCAACCGTAACAGTTGGAACGGATGGAACATTTACGAAAGAAGTGACTCTTGTTGAGGGTGCAAATACCATCACGATCGTGGCGAAAGACAAAGCCGGAAAGACTACTACAGTCACACGTAAGGTTACTGTCGATACGTCAGCTCCGGTGATTAAGTCAATCACTCTTACTCCGAACCCAGTAGACTGTGGAAAGACATTCATTATCGCTGTTGAAATTACAGACTAGGCGGTGAGCCTATGATAGTAAAGGTAAGCGGTAAGATAGACGGAAAAGAAGTAATATTTGAAAGAGCTGAAGGGGACCGGTGGAATGCCACGGTCCCTTATGATTTAGATGGAATGTATGTGGTGGAGCTGACGGCAGAAAATGATGCAGGCAATATTGCATACTGCACGAAGATGCTGTTGATTGTTGATCCGGCTACTCTATGCGTAAGACTTGTTCCACTTGATTATATGGTGGAAATTGTTCCGGAAGACTGTAAGGTTACAGTTATTCCGGAAGATTACGCTGTAGAGGCAGTTCCGGAGCAGTATCAAGTTATCGCAGAGCCAGATCCGCTCTTTGTGGAGGTAATTTATCCGATACACGGAAGGGGGTGTTGTTGTGAACAAAATTAGATTTATCCTGGGCGAAGACAAGCACGTTAAGCTATTGGTGCGAAGTCCTAACGATGAGCCATTTACGATTCTGACAGCATCTTATGAGCTGGCACGTTATACAGACATCGTGGTGCAAGGAGAGTGTGATATCAATGATCATTATCTTGACTGCAAGATTGCTCCGAAAGAAAAAGGAACACACGTACTGGAAGTAACGTATGCGGTTGCGGATTCGATCAGGAAGGCAAGGATAGAAGTAGAGGTGGTTTAATGCTTAAAATTACAGATGTGAAATTAAGTAAAAATACGGTTGCGACCGGGGAAAAATTTACGATTTCTGTACAGATCCAGGAAACGGTTGATTATCCGTATGACTATCCATACGATTATCCGATATCTTATACCGGAACAGCAAAGCCGGTAAAATCATAAAGAAAGAATGAGGAATATGAAAGTGGAACAGGCAAACTATATCAAAGCAATTTTTACAGCAGTATTTGCTTTCCTGTCGGCGCTTCTTGGAGTGCTTGCAGTGCCGGTGATCCTGCTGGTGGCATGTAATCTGATTGATTATGCTACCGGACTTATGGCAAGCAAATACAGAGCACAGGATATCAATTCCTATAAAAGTATCAGAGGAATCTTCAAAAAGGTATCTATGTGGCTGCTGGTTGTTGTAGGAGCAATAATAGATGAAATGCTTCTATATGCATCAACTTCAATTGGTTGGAAGTCACCGGTTACATTTCTGGTGGCGTGTGTCGTGGCAATGTGGCTGATCTGCAATGAGATTATCAGTATTTTAGAAAATATTCAGGACATGGGAGTGAATATCCCGGCATTTATGCAGCCGCTTGTGAAACACATCCGATCGCAGGTGGAAGATCAGGTGAAAGTAGATAATGATTCAGAGGGCGAATAGTCGCCCTCTTTTTGAAAGGAGAAACATTATGGCAATGAATGGAATTGATATTGCAAGTTACCAGGCAGGAATTGACCTCAGTGTGGTCCCGTGCGATTTTGTGATCGTAAAGGCAACAGAGGGAACAGGCTACGTGAATCCAGATTTCATAAGAGCTTACGCACAGGCTAAGAACGCCGGAAAGTGTCTCGGTATCTACCATTATGCGAATGGTGGAGATTACCAGAAAGAAGCAGATTACTTCCTTGATAGAATCGGAAAACGTGTAGGCGAAGCAATTCTCTGTCTTGACTGGGAGGGGAAGAGCAACCCGGCATTCGGTAGCTCGGATTTTGCATGGTGCAAGAGCTGGCTTGACTATGTATACCAGAAAACAGGCGTAAGACCTCTTTTGTATTGTTCGCAGTCTGTAGCCTATAAATTCAACAATATCGGAAACTATGGACTCTGGATTGCACAGTACGCAGACATGAACGCCACAGGCTATCAGGATAAGCCGTGGAATGAGGGAGCTTATACTTGTGTTATCCGGCAGTATAGCTCTTGTGGTAGATTGAATGGATGGGGCGGTAATCTCGATCTGGATAAATTCTACGGCGACAAGGACGCATGGAACAAGTATGCCGGAAAAGGAAACACAACCAAACCGGCAGAAACACCGAAACCGACAGTGAATACTCCGGGCGGATCCACGCTCGATCTGGTTGTTGGAGTCATGCAGGGCAAGTACGGTGATGGTGACAACCGCAAGAACGCCCTCGGAACACGGTATACGGAAGTGCAGAGCTTCATCGACCATATCTATTCTGCATCCGTAGATACACTGGTGAACGAAGTGAAAGCTGGTAAATATGGTAACGGTGACACAAGAAAGGTTGTTCTCGGTAGTCGTTACACAGAAGTCCAGAACAAGATCAACGCTGCGTTTGCCAGAAAATCAAATGAGCAGATCGCACAGGAAGTTCTTGCCGGTAAATGGGGCAATGGAAACGACAGAAAGAATCGTCTATCAGCTGCCGGGTATGACTACAATACGATTCAGAATATCGTGAACGGTAAGTCAGGTGCTTCATCCGCACAGTATTACACCGTGCAGAGCGGAGATACGCTTTCCGGTATTGCAGCTAAATACGGCACGTCCTACCAGAAGGTTGCACAGCTCAATGGCTTATCCAATCCGAATCTGATTTATGTTGGTCAGAGACTGCGAGTGAAATAAATCACGGTTGACAGCACCAAACATGAGGACTTATAATTCCCTTAAAATAAGAAGAAATAACTTTATCGGTTGTGGCAAAATGGTTGACCCAATGGGGTTCTAAAGCACTTGGTGATCAGGGGTATTCTCCATCGGAAATCCTCCGCTATTATTACGGAGATGATATTTACATCAATACCGCCGAAGAAATTTCAGGCATTCCGTCTTCATGGCCAGGGTATACCCTTTCCCAGGGCTCTTCTGGTACAAAAGTCCGGCAAATGCAGGAACAGCTAAATGTCATTGCCGGTGCATACCCGGCGATCCCGAAAATTACAGTCGACGGTATTTATGGTCCGGCAACAGCATCGTCCGTCAGAAAATTCCAGTCGGTGTTCGGGCTTCCGGTAACCGGAACTGTTGATTACCGTACATGGTATAAAATTTCCGAAATTTATGTAGGTGTATCCAGAATTGCAGAATTGTCCTGACTTGGATTTTATATTATGATCTAAGTTTTCTCCCAAAATCTGCTTTTATGCAAAGAATACCAAATGTGTCATGCTTCAGTTTAAAATGTTTCATACTCATCTGGTGCAGATTACTGCAAAATAAAAAATGCTAAAATTAACAAAACCTCCCAGTGTAATCTGAATTTATTCTCCATATACTAGGAGCGTAACACAAAACAAAATGTTACAAAAAAGGAGGAAATGAATATGGCAAGTCGTTCATCAAACAGAGCAGCCGTGCCAGAAGCAAAAGGTGCACTGGACAAATTTAAATACGAGGTTGCAAGCGAACTGGGAGTACCGTTATCAGACGGGTACAACGGAGACTTAACTTCAAGACAGAACGGATCTGTCGGAGGTTATATGGTCAAGAAAATGATCGAAGAACAGGAAAAACAGATGTCCGGTCGATAGGGACAGTCAGTGAAGGTATCACAGGCATTTCTGCCGGATACAAAAAGGGAATGTCTGATAAACAGGCACTCCCTTTTTCTCTGATCACTAAGCTGGAAATCGGACTTGAACCGACGACCCCTTCATTACGAGTGAAGTGCTCTACCGACTGAGCTATTCCAGCATTCGTACTGCTTTCGCAGTCACGAATTATATTATATCAAATTTTTGAATAAAAGCAACTCTTTTTTAAAAAAATTACACTTTAAAATAAACATAAAAAATAGGTATTGAAATCTGTAACCAGATATGGTAAACTTTTTACAATTTGAGAAAGTGTGGGCGCTCTGGAATTGAAAAGACTCCAAGAGTGCCCCTTTTTTGAGAATAAAAGAGTATTACGAAGGGATAAGGTGAACATATGAAAGCGTTTCTAATTTTAGAAGACGGAACTGTGTTTGAAGGCACAAGCATCGGCTCAACAAAAGATATGATTAGTGAGATTGTATTCAATACTTCAATGACTGGATACTTAGAGGTGCTGACAGACCCTTCTTACGCCGGACAGGCCGTTGTCATGACATATCCGCTGATCGGAAACTATGGTATTACACCGGATATGGAGTCCAAGAAGGCGTGGCCGGATGGTTATATTGTAAGAGAATTGTCCAGAATGCCAAGCAACTTCCGTTGTGAAGGTACAATTCAGGATTTCCTGAAAGAACAGGATATTCCGGGAATTGCAGGAATTGATACCAGAGCACTTACCAAAATCCTCCGCGAAAAGGGTACAATGAATGGTATGATCACAACGAATGAAAATTACAATCTGGATGAGGTACTTCCGAAACTTCATGCATACAAAGTAGGAGATGTAGTTTCCAAAGTAACTTGCAGTGAAAAATATGTCTTAGAAGGCAATGGACCAAAAGTTGCATTGATGGACTTTGGTGCTAAGAACAACATTGCAAGGTCTTTAAATGATCGTGGCTGTGAAGTTACCGTTTACCCGGCAAATACACCTGCAGAAGAGATCATTTCCGCAAATCCGGACGGTATCATGCTGTCGAACGGACCTGGCGATCCGGCGGATTGCACTTCCATTATTAAAGAAATCAGAAAATTATACGATTCAGAGATCCCAATCTTTGCAATCTGTCTGGGACATCAGCTGATGGCACTCGCCAACGGTGGTAAGACCTATAAGTTGAAATACGGACACAGGGGCGGAAACCATCCGGTAAAAGATCTGCAGACAGGAAGAGTTTATATTTCTTCCCAGAACCATGGTTATGCTGTAGATGCTGATAGCATTCCGGAAAGCGTTGCAGTACCTGCATTTGTGAACGTAAATGACAATACAAACGAAGGAATGTCATACGTTGGAAAGAATATTTTCACAGTACAGTTCCATCCGGAAGCTTGCCCGGGACCACAGGATTCTGGTTACTTGTTTGACAGATTTATGGATATGATGGGAGGAACAAAATAATGCCAAGAAATAAAGACATAAAGAAAGTATTAGTTATTGGTTCCGGTCCAATCGTAATCGGACAGGCAGCAGAATTTGACTATGCCGGAACACAGGCATGCCGTTCACTGAAGGAAGAAGGACTTGAAGTTGTACTTCTGAATTCGAACCCGGCAACGATCATGACAGACAAAGATATTGCAGACCGCGTTTATATCGAACCACTTACGGTAGAAGTTGTAGAACAGCTGATCCTTAAAGAAAAACCGGACAGCGTACTTCCTACCCTTGGAGGCCAGGCCGGACTGAACCTTGCAATGGAACTGGAAGAAGCAGGATTCCTTAAGGAACATAATGTGAGACTGATCGGTACAACGGCGGAAACCATCAAGAAAGCAGAAGACCGTCTGGAATTTAAAGATACCATGGAAAAGATCGGTGAGCCGGTTGCAGCTTCGCTGGTCGTTGAAAATATAGAAGATGGTGTTGCGTTTGCAGATAAGATCGGATATCCTGTTGTTCTTCGTCCGGCATATACCCTCGGCGGAAGCGGTGGTGGTATCGCACATGATCAGGAACAATTGGAAGAAATCCTTGAGAACGGACTCCGTCTGTCACGTGTAGGACAGGTTCTTGTAGAGCGCTGCATTGCAGGATGGAAAGAAATCGAGTACGAAGTAATGCGAGACAGTGCCGGAAACTGTATTACTGTATGTAATATGGAAAATATTGATCCGGTCGGAGTTCATACCGGTGACAGTATCGTTGTTGCACCTTCCCAGACTCTTGGAGATAAAGAATATCAGATGCTGCGTACTTCGGCACTGAATATCATTACAGAACTGAATATTACTGGTGGATGTAACGTACAATACGCATTACATCCAGACTCTTTTGAATATTGTGTAATTGAGGTAAACCCGCGTGTAAGCCGTTCTTCTGCACTGGCTTCCAAAGCGACAGGATACCCGATCGCAAAGGTTGCTGCAAAGATTGCCCTTGGATATACACTGGACGAGATCAAGAATGCAGTTACAAAGAAAACTTATGCAAGCTTCGAGCCAATGCTTGACTACTGTGTTGTTAAGATGCCGAGACTTCCGTTCGATAAATTTATCAGTGCAAAGAGAACGTTGACGACACAGATGAAAGCTACCGGAGAAGTTATGAGTATTTGCGATAACTTTGAAGGAGCTCTTATGAAAGCAATCCGTTCTCTGGAGCAGCATGTAGACTGCCTGCTTTCTTATGATTTCTCAGCACTTTCCAAAGAAGAAATTCTGGAAAAACTGGAAATCGTAGATGACCGCAGAATCTGGATGATCGCAGAAGCACTCCGCAAAGGAATTTCTTATGACGAGATCCATGCGATCACAAAGATCGACAAATGGTTCATCGACAAGATCGCAATCCTTGTTGAGATGGAACAGGCTCTGAAGACACAGGAACTCACACCGGAACTTCTGAAAGAAGCAAAACGTATTGAATTCCCGGATAATGTTATTGCACGACTGACCGGAAAAGATGAGAGAGAAATCCACGATATGCGTCATGCAAACGGAATCGTTGCAGCATACAAGATGGTTGATACCTGTGCGGCTGAGTTCGCGGCAGAGACCCCATATTATTATTCTGTATTCGGAAGCCAGAACGAAGTAGAAGAGACTTCCGGCAAAAAGAAAGTTCTAGTACTTGGATCAGGACCGATCCGTATCGGACAGGGTATCGAGTTCGACTTCTGTTCTGTACATTGTACATGGGCATTTGCAAAAGAAGGATACGAGACTATTATCGTAAATAACAACCCGGAAACTGTAAGTACCGATTTTGATATCGCAGATAAGCTGTATTTCGAACCACTTACTCCGGAAGATGTAGAGAGCATTGTAGACCTGGAAAAACCGGACGGAGCAGTTGTTCAGTTTGGTGGACAGACTGCGATCAAATTAACAGAATCCCTGATGAAGATGGGAGTGCCGATTCTTGGAACTTCCGCAGAAGATGTAGATGCTGCAGAGGACAGAGAGCTCTTTGACGAGATCCTTGCACAGTGCAATATTCCACGTCCGAAGGGAGATACAGTATTTACCGCTGAAGAAGCAAAAGAGGTTGCCAACCGTCTCGGATATCCGGTACTGGTTCGTCCTTCTTATGTACTTGGCGGACAGGGAATGCAGATTGCAATCAACGATCATGATATTGATGAATTTATCGGAATCATCAACCGTATTGCACAGGATCACCCGATTTTGGTTGATAAATATCTGGTCGGTAAAGAAATTGAGGTCGATGCAGTATGTGACGGAACAGACATTCTGATCCCTGGTATTATGGAACATATTGAGCGTGCCGGAATCCATTCTGGTGACAGTATTTCTGTATATCCTGCGCAGAGCATTTCTGAAGTGACAAAGCGTAAAATTGAAGAATATACAAAGCGTCTTGCAAAAGCCCTTCACGTAATTGGTATGATCAACATCCAGTTCATCGTATGTGGCGAAGATGTTTATGTCATCGAAGTAAACCCACGTTCAAGTCGTACCGTTCCTTATATCAGTAAGGTAACAGGTATCCCGATTGTTCCGCTTGCTACAAGAGCGATCATCGGACATAAGATCAGAGAAATGGGTTACACACCGGGACTTCAGAAAGAAGCTGATTATATTGCAATCAAGATGCCGGTATTCTCATTTGAGAAGATCCGTGGTGCAGATATCAGCCTTGGACCGGAAATGAAATCTACAGGTGAGTGTCTGGGAATTGCAACTACATTTAACGAGGCACTTTACAAAGCGTTCCTTGGAGCTGGAATCAACCTTCCAAAATATAAGAACATGATCATGACTGTTCGTGATGAGGATAAGGGAGAAGCTGTCGAGATCGGACGCAGATTTGAGGCACTTGGCTACCGCATCTTTGCAACACGCGGTACAGCTGATGCATTAAAAGAAGGTGGCGTAAAAGCAATTCCGGTCAATAAGATTGAGCAGGAATCACCGAACCTGATGGATCTGATCCTTGGACACGAGATCGACCTTGTAATTGATACTCCTCCACAGGGAGCAGATCATGCACGAGATGGATTTGTAATCCGTCGTAATGCAATCGAGACAGGTGTCAATGTACTGACAGCTATGGATACTGCAAGAGCACTTGTGACAAGTCTGGAAAATACAGATATCCGTCAGCTTACACTGATTGATATTGCGAAAGTTGAATAAGATGTTATGAATACGGACAGGCAGGGATTGGATTCTCTGCCTGTTTGTGTTATGGAAAATGCAGGGACGAGACGGACGCTACAGTGGCAAAAGAATGTGAAGCTGTGTAGAGAATTTCGGATATTGGCCGGAATTGCGGGGAAGGAGTTTTGTAGTGTGAAAACTATTGTATGTGTGGATAACCGGATGGGGATATGCTTTAATGGCAGGAGAGTGAGCCGGGACCGGATGGTGTCAGAGGATATTCTTGAGATGACGAGAGGGAATGTGCTCTGGATGGCGCCGGAGGCAGATAAGCTTTTTAAAGAAGTCTTTAAAGCAAAAGAAGAGGTATGCCAGGAAACTGGGACTGGGAAGAAAATACAGGACGCAGGGCACCTGGAGGATGAAAAAATGTGGAAGGTTGACCGGAATTTTCTGGAAAAGGCAGAAGAAGAGGATTTCTGTTTTGTTGAGGGGGAGAATCTGGCTGGATATGAGGGGAAGATTACAGAGATTGTTCTGTATAAATGGAACCGGGATTATCCGGCAGATGTATTTTTTGAGGTAGATTTAAGCAAGTGGAGACTGGAAGAGAGAAAAGATTTTTCCGGTTACTCCCATGAGAAGATTACAAAAGAAATTTACAACAGGCAGGGATTGCTATGAAGAAGAAAATTGGAAAAATGAGAGGTGTGCTGCTTCTGACGTTTGCATTGTTTCTGACAGCGTGTGGCACAGGTGGAGCAGATGCGCAAAGTGCATCATATGGAAACAGTCAGGCAGCAGTAGTTGAAAAACAGTCAGGTGGCGGAGAAAATGAATCGACAGCAGGTGGCAGCCAGGATCCGGTGAGCGCTACATTGGATAATATTCCGGCATACAGCGGAACACCGTATGTAGTGATTGACGATAATGAACCGGATTTTACCGAAGATGAGCTGACAGATCAGTCTTATGAAAGCTACAGTGATCTGGATGAGCTGGGACGATGCGGCGTTGCTGCGTCCAACATTGGGACAGATCTGATGCCGACCGGGAAAAGAGGAAAGATTGGACAGGTGAAACCGTCCGGGTGGCAGACAATAAAATTTGACAATGTGGATGGAAAATATCTTTACAACCGTTGTCATCTGATAGGCTATCAGCTGACGGCAGAAAATGCAAACGAAAAGAATCTGATTACAGGAACCCGCTATATGAATGTGGATGGAATGCTGCCATTTGAAAATATGGTTGCCGACTACATCGAAGAGACAGATAATCATGTAATGTATCGTGTCACACCGGTATTTGAAGGGGAGAATCTGGTTGCATCCGGAGTTTTAATGGAAGCAGAATCAGTGGAGGATCATGGAGAAGGTGTGAAATTTAATGTGTATGTCTATAATGTACAGCCGGGAATTACGATTGATTATGCAACGGGAAAGGCAGTGCTTTCCGATGAGGATGCGTCAGCGGGTACGGGAAAAACCAGTGGAAATACAGAGAAAAAGACGTATGTGTTGAATGAAAATACAAAGAAGTTCCATACGCCGGAGTGTTCAGGGGTAAAAGATATCAAAGAAGGAAATAAAAAAACATTTACAGGTTCAAGAGAAGAACTGATTAAAGAGGGGTATAGCCCGTGTGGGAGATGTAAACCGTAAGAGGAAAATAAAAGAAAAACTGCATATTCTACGAAAAATATAAAACAAACGAGAGATTTTTAAACAAAATCTCCCGTTTTCTGCTATAATAGAAAACATACTTAATGAATATACATTAGAGGAAATGTGTAAAAGAAAAAGGAGGAACTTTCTCATGAATACTTATCATATGGGAACAAAATGCGTGCAGGGAGGATATACACCTGGAAATGGAGAGCCGAGACAGGTTCCGATCATTCAGTCTACGACATTCAAATACAATACAAGTGAAGATATGGGAAAATTATTTGATCTGGAGGCATCTGGATATTTCTACACCCGTCTGCAGAATCCGACTAACGACCACGTAGCGGCAAAGATCGCGGCGATGGAAGGCGGAACAGTCGCAATGTTGACTTCTTCCGGACAGGCAGCGAATTTCTTTGCTATGTTCAATATCTGTGAAGCAGGAGATCATATTGTGGCTTCATCTTCGATTTATGGTGGAACCTTCAATCTGATCAGTGTGACAATGAAGAAAATGGGAATTGACGCAACATTTGTTTCTCCGGATGCAACAGAAGAAGAATTAAATGCGGCATTCCAGCCAAATACAAAGCTGATGTTTGGTGAGACGATTGCCAATCCGGCACTTACTGTTCTGGATATTGAGCTTTTTGCAAAGGTTGCACATGCGCATGGTGTACCGCTGATCGTGGATAATACCTTCCCGACACCGGTCAACTGTCATCCGATCGAATGGGGAGCAGATATTGTGACACATTCGACTACAAAATATATGGATGGACATGGAGCAGCAGTCGGTGGAGCAATCGTAGACAGTGGTAAATTTGACTGGATGGCTCATGCAGATAAATATCCCGGACTTTGCACACCGGATGAAAGCTATCATGGAATTACCTATGCTGAGAAATTCGGAAAAGAAGGCGCATTTATCACAAAATGTACTTCTCAGTTGATGCGTGATCTCGGATCGATCCAGGCACCACAGAATGCATTTATCCTGAATCTCGGACTGGAATCTCTTCATGTGCGTATGCCAAGACACGTGGAGAACGGACAGGCTGTCGCAGAATTTCTGGAGCAGCACCCAAAGGTTGCTTATGTCAATTATCCAGGACTTCCATCTAACAAATACTATGAAAGAGCAAAGAAATACATGCCAGACGGGGGCTGTGGAGTGGTATCTTTCGGATTGAAAGGTGGAAGAGAAGCTGCTTCCGTATTCATGCAGAATCTGAAGCTTGGAGCGATTGAAACCCATGTGGCAGATGCGAGAACCTGTTGCCTGAACCCGGCAACATCCACACATCGCCAGATGAATGATGAGCAGTTAAAAGAAGCAGGAGTTCCGGCAGAACTGATTCGTATCAGTCTGGGACTTGAAGATAAAGAGGATCTGATTGCAGATATTTCTGCGGCACTTGACGCAATTCAATAATCGTGTCACAATGACAGATAAAGAAATCTGATCAGACAGGAGGAAAAGAGTCATGACAAAGAAATCAGAAAGACAACCAATCAAAGCAGAAAATGTAGCGGGTGGCGCAGGCTATATCCTGAAGGAAGAACTGATCAAAGGTGAACAGCTCGGCGCGTACTGCAAGATGTTCAATGAAGTAACGTTAAAACCTGGATGTGAGATCGGATATCATGAGCATCATGGAGAGACTGAGACTTACTATCTGACAAAAGGGGCAGGCATTTACAATGATAATGGCAAAGAATATCCGGTAGAAGTTGGTGATGTGACTTTCTGCGCAGACGGAAATGGACATGGCATCAAGAATGCGGGGGAAGAAGATCTTGTGTTTGTGGCGCTTATTTTGAAAGAATAGTGTGAAGAGGGACGGATCCCGGCGCAAATGATATTGATCGTCACCTATGAAACTGTCACTGGCAGTTTCATACGGATGCATGGTAACTCCGAAACTTGTACAAAAAAGGGGATGATGTTCGTGTGAACACGGACACCACCCCTATTTTTGTGTGCTCTTAGTCGCAACGATTCAATATCATTTGCGCCGGGATCCTGTGCTGCTCAAAATTTTTAGAAATAAGAGTTGGTGATTTAGTGAATGGTCTTCTTGTGGGGATAGGAAACATTATGCAAAGAAATCCTGTATTCCTTGAAGCAGTCTCTTATTATCTTCCGGAGCCATAATGCAGAACCGGAAGTATTCCCCGCCCAGTTCTTTGAAGCTGGAGCAGTCTCTCACCATCAGACCCTGCTTGATCAGAAATTCAAACACATCCGCAGAAGTAACTCCCTCTTTTTCAATCTTTACCAGTACAAAATTCGCATAAGCAGGATACACAGTCAGCACATTGATTTTGGAGATTTCAGTGCACATTTTGTCTCGCTCGGAGAGGATCAGATCCCGTGTTTTCCGGATATACTCCTGATCCTGGAGCATCTTCTCACCAGCGTAAGCGCCGAGGCTGTTCAGACTCCATGGGTTCTGCATCAGCAGAAGATCCTGAAGAAACTGGCTGTTACTGGTTGCACCGTAGCCGAGGCGGAGACCAGGTGCGGCATAAAATTTGGATACGCCACGGAGAATCATCAGATTATCAAAACTGCTGATCAGAGACATGGAAGAAATTTCATTAATATCCGGTGCGAATTCAACGTAAGTCTCATCGATCATCAAGAAAGAGCCAGCCTCCCGGCAGCAGTCCAGAATGGTCTGGATCTCAGGCATTTTGAGAGCGGACGAAGTCGGATTGTTCGGGTTACATAATATCACCAGATCATAGCCTTTCCTGATTTCTTCGCAGAAGGCATGGATATCAAGATGGAACTGATCTGACTCTTTTAACAGGTAAGTATGGATGGAACTTCCCACCAGATCCAGTTCACGTCCATACTCGGAATAAGTTGGTCCAAGAACCAGTGTTTTTTGTGGTTTCCGTGTCTGGATCAGGAGAGAGATCAGCTCGGTAGAACCATTTCCGACGATTACATGTTCCGGTAAAATCTGGCAGTAATCGGCAATCACTTTTTTCAAAGTAGTGTAATTTCGGTCCGGATAACTACTGAGAAGATCCAGATGTGCAGCAAGATCTTTTTTCAGGTTTTTGGATAATCCAAGTGGGTTGACATTGGCTCCAAAGCAGACGATCTCGTCCACCGGTACATGATAAAATGCGGCGACAGCAGCGGTGTCACTTCCATGAAACTGCGGTTTTGCTTCCATAAATAGTATTCTCCTTTGTGTATAACAAAAATCTGTGAATTAAAAAAACGGGTATTCCGCATTGCCTGATATGCAGAATAATGTTATAATTTATTATAATGTCTTTTTGAAAAAATGCAATGCAGAAGTAGGTGGCAAGCTTGAAGAATAAAATAAAAAAATTTTCCAAAGGAGATTTTCGAACCGTTCATCCGGAGATTGTACTGCCGGTAACGAATCTTGAGATGACGATCGGGGAAGGAGAGTCCTGCCAGGGAAGTTTCATTTTGAAGAACAGGAAAGAAGGAGATATCAGAGGACTTGTATATTCTTCTTCTTTTCGTATACATTTAGAAGAACAGGGATTTGAGGGCAACCCGGTGGAGCTCCGTTTTACTTATGATGGAAGCGGACTTGCTCCCGGGCATGTTGAACAGGGAAAGTTTACGATTGTATGTAATGGTGGAGAATTTGAGGTAAACTTTACTGCGATCATTGAAAAACCATCAGTCGAGACTTCCTGTGGAAGAGTACAGAATATCCGTGATTTTAAAAGGCTGGCGATGGAGAACTTTATTGAGGCACACCGCCTTTTCAGATCACGCGATTTTTATGACGTGATAAAGTATGAAGAGCCAAGGATAAAGGCACTTTATGATAATATTAGGAAATGGTCTCTCGGTGAGCAGGCGATGGAAGAATTTCTGGTCGGAATCAAACAGAAAGAATGTATTTTCCTGACAATGGGACGGAATCAGAGAACCTTCCGCAATTTAAAAGAAGCAACCCGTGAGATTATTCATTTTACAAAGAATACTTGGGGATTTATGCCTGTGAAGGTGCATGTGAGCGGTGATTTTATCCAGATTGGAAGGGATAACTTTACAACGGACGATTTTGTGGGAAATCTGTTTGATTTCAGTTATATCATTCATCCGGAAAAGGCTCATGCGGGAAATAATTATGGACAGATTGTTTTTGAAAGTCCGTATGAATCGTTGACCTATGAGGTAATGTTGGCCAATCACAAGGATCATGCAGAAAACAGACGTGTGGCAGATAAGACGATTGCATCAATCATAAAGGATTTCCTTGCGTGCAATGCGGAAGGAAAGGATCTGACAGCCTGGGCGGACGCAACAAGAGAAAAACTGAAGGGACTGGATATATATTCAGAAGACGGAGATGTTTATCCACTGTTTGATGCACATCTTAATCTGCTCTGTAAGGAGCCGGACAAGGCCAGTGATATTCTGGATGATTACAATTACAGCCGTTTCTCAGTGAATAAGGATTCGGTCATTTCATCGTATTATCTGTATCTGACTGCGCTTTTGAGAAAATCAGGCAGCCAGGTTAACAAAGCAATTGAAGAACTGAATAAGGCATATATGAAAGAACCAACTTCATGGGAGCTTGTGTGTATGCTGATTGACATTGATCCGGAATATAAAAACTACAGCAAAAAATTACAGGTTCTGGAACGCCACTGCAGCAACGGTGCGAACCAGGTAATTCTGTACTGGCAGGCATATCGGTGTTTTCTGGAGAAGCCAACCTGTCTGAAAAAGCTCTCGGCATTTGAAGTACAGATTCTCAATTTTGCGCAGAAGCACGGAGTTCTGACAAAGGAAATTGCGCTTTATATGGCGAATCTTGCATCCCAACAGCGGACTTATGATAAGAATCTGGATGTTGTGATGCGGAAGGTTTATCGGATTTTCCCGGATCCACAGATTCTGACAGCAATTTGTACCCATCTGATCCGTGGCAATCGGACAACACCGGAATGCTTCAAGTGGTATGCCTTGGCAGTAAAAGAAGATCTGAAGATTGCGCAGCTTTTTGAATATTATATGATGACTGTGGATGACAAATATCTGGACAGACAGTTTCCAAAATCCGTATTACTTTACTTCCGGCATGGAAATACACTGGAATATAAAAAAGCAGCGGTGTTGTATGCAAATCTGATTAACTGTGAGGAAGAAAGCAGTGAGCTTTACAGTGCTTACAGAGAGCAGATGGAGCGGTTTGCCTGGATGCAGCTTGAGAATCGAAGGATCAATGATATTCTGCATATTATTTACAAACGCTGCTGTACTGAGCGGGATATGACACCAGAAAGAATTCGGGCAGTTTATGATATCTGCCATGCTTATGAGATTAAGACAACGGTAAAGAACATGGCGTTTGTCATGGTGATCGAGCCTGACGGAACGATCAGTCAGAAGGTACAGTACAGTGCGGATGGAGTGATTGTATATTTATACAATAAAGACGCACGGATTGTCTGGGAATCAAAAGACGGCCGCCATTACATTGATTCCATTCCATATGAGACTATGAGGATGTTCTATGAGAACCGGTATATGGAAATCTGCAAAAAATATCAGGAAGAGCATGAGGAAGAGGAACGGAAGAAAGAGAAAAAAGAACTGACCTGGGATATGCTTAGAGAGCACGGGCTGGAGATGGCAGATGAAAAAGAAGTGTTTAAAATGTGCAGTATGCGCCTGCGTGAAGAAGGTACGGAGGAGGATGATTTTCTTCTGGCATTATGCTTTGAACTGTTTCTGAAAGATCAGTATGATAAGCAGACGCTGTCTTATCTTGCTGAGTATTATTGTGGATCGACCCGTAATATGAAGAAACTCTGGCATGTGGCAAGAGATTATGATATTACAACCTACAAGCTTTCAGAAAGAATCATTACGCAGATGCTTTTCTCGGAAACTATGTTTGGTGAGGAAGAAATTTTTGCGGATTATTATGAAGGAAGAACGTATTTCCGTTTAAAGAGAGCATATCTTGCTTATGTTTCAAGAGAATATGTGGTGAACGGACGCCAGGTAAAAGGATGTATTTTTGTAATCATCGCAAATGAATACCGCAAAGAGGAAGATCTTCCGGATATCTGTAAGATCGCCCTGCTAAAATATTATTCCAGCAGGGAAGTGCATCAGGAACTGGAACCGATGCTACGGGAATTCCTGCGCGAAATGTGTGAAAAACAGCTGTATTTTTCTTTCTATTTGAAGTATCCGGAGAACTGGCTCAGAGAAGTGCAGCTTTATGATAAGACGATGATTGAATATCACGCAAAACCTGGAAGCAAAGTGGCAATTTCCTACCAGATACGGAAAGGCGAAAGTGATAATATGAATTATCAGGAAGAAATACTGCTTCCGGCATATGAAGACACTTATATCAAGAGCTTTATTTTGTTTGGTGATGAATCTCTTCGTTATTATTTTACAGAGACGAATAAAGATAAGGTGACAGTCACGGAAAAAAGTGACTATAAGCCGCGTGAGGTGAGACCAATCGGAAAATTTGGAAGACTGAATGATATGACATCACTGAAGAATGAAGCACTGGCAATCGCGATGAAGGAATTTGCAACAGAAAAACAGCTTGCTGAGGATATTTTTGTTGCTTACTAAAGGAGGAAATACTTCATGACACATGGAAGTATTATAGGATATGACATCAATGCAAAGATGTGTCAGATCAGTTATTATAATGAAAAAACACAGGAACCGGAGACGGTGGATACCGGAATTGAAAAAGAGAACAATCAGATTCCTCTGGTGATGAACTATTATAAAGAGACCTGGACTTACGGAAGACAGGCAAGAAGGATGTCTACGGTAAGGGACAGTATCTGCGTGGAAGGGATCTGGGAGTGTGCGCTTGGCAATAGGAAAATTGAGGTAGACGGACAGGAATATGAAGGCGTCCAGCTGCTGGCGGATTTTGTAAAGTACACGTTGAATGGATTTGAAGAAATTGAAAGCATCACGTTTACAGTCCCGGAGAAAAACGAAGACATCCGCGTCCTGCTGAAGGGAATCGGACAGAAACTCGGAGTGGCAAAGGAAAATATTTATGTTCAGGACTACAAGGAAAGCTTCTGTCATTATATGTTTAACCAGCCGAAAGAATTATGGCAGTATGAAGCGGCACTTTTTTACTGTGACGAGGATGTGATCCGGGCATATATGTTGCGGGAACTGAAGAACAGTTCGCAGAAAAGCAGAGAAAGCTTTGTGACGGTGGACAAGGTGGCAGATGCACGTATGGAAGAACTGGAAGCAGTTTATCCGGTGCTGCATGTTGAGAAGGCAAAAGCAGCAGATGAGCATTTTAAACGTTTTATCCAGAGTGTATTCAACAAGAAGATGATCTCTTCTGTCTTTTTGACAGGAGATGGATTTGAAAATAACTGGTATCCGAATTCTCTGCGCGTTCTCTGTAACGGACGCCGTGCGTTTATGGGAAATAATCTGTACAGTAAAGGAGCGTGTTATACAGCGCAGCGCAGAAAAGAGGAACAGTCAGATGCACCAGTCTACCTGGATGAGACAAAACTGACCGAGCAGATTTCCGTGCGGATGCGCGTGAATGGAGAAGAAGGCTGGTACCCACTGGTATCCTGGGGCAATCACTGGTACGAATCAGACAGACAGTTCGAGGTGCTTCTTGGTGATACAGAGGATATTGAGATCCATGTAGATTCTCTGGTGACCGGCAGGCATCTTGTGGAGTCGGTTTCTCTGAAAGGTTTGCCGGACCGGAAAAACTATGCGCTTCGTCTGAAAATTAGTACATTCTTCTCGGATGAAAAGACCTGTCATATTATTTTTGAAGATATGGGATTTGGCGAATTCTTTGCGCCGTCAGGATTCCGGGTGGAGAAGATCATTGAATTAGGAGGCAGCAATGGGCAGTTTAATTCTTTGTCATAAAAGAAAGGCAAAACATCCCTATGAAATTTCGAGGATCCATACAAGGATCAGTACATTGGAAGAACTGTGTTATTATCTGTGCAACAATCTGTATCTGATTGATTATACGATCATGAATGAGCAACTCTGCAGATGGATCGCAGATGAACTGGAAATGCAGGATCTTGCAGTAAAGCTGGTGGAACTGATCCGGAATCATGGTTCCGTGGAGAAATTTGTGGTTCTTGTGCTACATGAATCCAGAATCTACACACCGGGTGAAATGGCACACATCCAGAATGTTCTGGAGAAACTCAAGAACCAGAAAGAAGTAGAACGTCAGAAATACAAAGCAGATAAGCTGATGGAAAGTGGAGAACTGGAATCGGCAATCCTGGTTTACATGTCGATCGTCAACGGAGAAAAGGATGATTCAGTAGATAAGCGTTTTTATGGTCGCGTGTCTGCGTGCCTTGCCGGAGCATATGGGAGAGCATTTCTGTATGAAGAGTCGGCGAGAATGTATGAGAAGGCGTATAAGATCTGTGAAGATAATAAAATGCTCGAAGGTTACCTGTATGCAAGTTCCAGATACATGCCGCAGGATGAATATCAGAAGATGGTTATGGGCAATGAAATCCTTTTGGAAATTGACAACAAACTTACAGAAAAGATAGAAAAAGTGAGAGAAAATATCAACATCGAACCGTCAAAGGAATTGTTTGAAGAATGGAAAAAAGAGTACAGAAGAGCATAGTGTACGGGAGAAAGTTCAAGGCTGTGTATTGATTTTCGGAAAATCATGTATTATACTCTCTATGTAAAAATTAAGCGGATACAACAAATAGGAGAAGACAAAACGATGAGCGAACTTGAAAGAGTAGAGACTGGTTTAGGTGAAGAATGTGGTGTATTCGGTGCCTATGATATGGATGGTGGCGATGTTGCGCCGTCAGTGTACTATGGTTTGTTTGCCCTTCAGCACAGAGGGCAGGAAAGCTGCGGAATTGCAGTGACAGATACCTATGGCAAGCGGAAAGTTCATTTCAGAAAGGGACTAGGACTTGTCAATGAAGTATTCGATGAGGAAGAACTTGGCAAATTAAAGGGAAACCTTGGTGTCGGACATGTGCGGTATTCGACAGCAGGGGGAACTCGTGCGGAAAATGCACAACCACTGGTTCTGAATTATGTGAAAGGTACATTGGTGATTGCCCATAATGGTAATCTGACGAATGCAATCGAGCTTCGTCATGAACTGGAATATACCGGAGCAATCTTCCAGACAACGATTGATTCGGAAGTGATTGCCTATCATATTGCAAGAGAGCGTCTGAAGGTTTCAAAGGCAGAGGATGCGGTCAAGAATGCAATGAAGAAAATTGAAGGCGCATATGCACTGGTTGTATCAAGCCCGCGTAAGATGATTGGAGCGAGAGATCCATTTGGTCTCAAACCACTCTGTATCGGCAAGCGAGATAATACCTGGTTCCTGGCATCGGAAAGCTGTGCCCTTGCAGCAGTTGGTGCAGACTTTATCCGTGACGTGGAACCGGGAGAGATTGTCAGCTTTACAAAGCATGGAGTATCTTCGGACAAAAGTATGCAGATTCCACTTGAAAAGCAGGCACGTTGTATTTTTGAGTACATTTATTTTGCACGTATGGACAGCGTGATCGACAACATCAATGTATATCATGCAAGGATTGTTGCAGGAAAGGCTCTTGCACAGTCTTATCCGGTAGAGGCCGATCTGGTTGTCGGTGTGCCGGATTCCGGACTGGTTGCGGCAAAAGGATATTCGGAATATTCCGGAATCCCTTACGGTATGGCATTCCACAAGAACAGTTATGTAGGAAGAACCTTTATCAAGCCGAAGCAGAGCCAGAGAGAGTCCAGTGTGAAGATCAAACTGAATGTTATTGAAGAGGTTGTACGGGGCAAGCGTATTGTCATGGTAGATGATTCCATCGTCCGTGGAACGACCTGTGCAAATATCATCAAGATGCTCAAGAAAGCAGGAGCAAAAGAAGTTCATGTAAGAATCAGTTCGCCGCCGTTTTTACATCCTTGTTATTTTGGTACAGATGTACCGTCGAATGATCAGCTCATTGCTCATTCGCATACAACGGAGCAGATCCGTGAAATGATCGGAGCAGATTCTCTTGGATATATGGAAATAGATAAGCTGAAAGACATGGTTGGAGATCTTGGATACTGCGATGCATGTTTTACAGGAAATTACCCGATGCGCGTTCCGGGAAAAGATATTTCCCACGCGTTTGAGTCAGAAGAATAGGGAGGATAAGACTATGGGATACGACAAGTATGTAAGTCCGCTTTCAGAGCGGTATGCCAGCAAGGAGATGCAGTATATTTTTTCTCCGGACATGAAATTTAAGACATGGAGAAAACTCTGGATCGCACTTGCAGAGACAGAAAAAGAGCTGGGGCTCAATATTACAGATGAACAGATCGCAGAACTGAAAGAGCATGCAGAGGATATCAATTACGATGTCGCAAAAGCACGTGAAAAAGTAGTGCGCCATGATGTAATGTCTCATGTATATGCATATGGACAGCAGTGCCCGAAAGCAAAAGGAATCATCCATCTGGGAGCAACTTCCTGTTATGTAGGTGATAATACCGATATCATTATCATGGCAGAGGCTCTGAAACTTGTTAAAAAAAAGCTGGTTAATGTTCTGGATGAACTTTCAAAGTTCGCAGATCAGTATAAAGATCTTCCGACACTTGCATTTACTCATTTCCAGCCAGCACAGCCGACAACGGTTGGAAAGAGAGCAACTCTGTGGATGCAGGAATTTTCTATGGATCTTGCAGATCTTGATTATGTGCTTGGAAGCCTAAAACTTCTTGGATCAAAAGGAACAACCGGTACACAGGCAAGCTTCCTGGAACTGTTTGAGGGAGATCAGGAGACCATTGATAAGATCGATCCAATGATTGCTAAGAAGATGGGATTTGAAGCATGCTATCCGGTATCCGGACAGACCTATTCCCGTAAAGTGGATACAAGAGTTGTGAATGTTCTTGCCGGAATTGCAGCAAGTGCACACAAATTCTCCAATGACATCCGTCTTCTCCAGCATCTGAAAGAAGTGGAAGAGCCGTTTGAAAAGACACAGATCGGATCTTCTGCAATGGCATATAAGAGAAATCCAATGAGAAGCGAACGAATCGCATCTCTGTCCCGTTACGTGATGATTGATGCACTGAACCCGGCGATTACTTCTGCTACACAGTGGTTTGAACGTACTCTGGATGACTCTGCGAACAAGCGTCTGAGTGTACCGGAAGGTTTTCTTGCGATTGACGGTATTCTGGATCTGTGCCTGAATGTCGTTGACGGACTGGTTGTATATCCGAAAGTAATTGAAAAACGTCTGATGTCTGAACTTCCGTTCATGGCAACAGAGAATATTATGATGGATGCAGTAAAAGCTGGTGGAGACCGTCAGGAACTGCATGAAAGAATCCGTGAACTTTCGATGGAAGCAGGAAAGAATGTTAAAGAAAAAGGTCTGGACAACAACCTTCTTGAACTGATCGCGTCAGATGATGCATTTAATTTGAGTCTGGAAGATCTTCAGAAAACAATGGATCCATCCAAATATGTAGGACGTTCCAAAGAACAGGTCGAAGCATTCCTTAAGAATGTGATCCGGCCGATCCTGGATGAAAATAAAGAGCTGCTTGGTGTAAAAGCAGAGATCAATGTATAGAATAACTGAATAAACAGAATGGAAGAGCAGGAAGCAGATTTCCGGGTAAGACGGAAGATTGTTTCCTGCTTTTTATTTATGTTTCATGGTCTGAAAATAACTTCTTTGAAATATCAATATAGTAAAGAATTAATGCGTTCATCTGAAAGAATTTATAAATCTCATGAAAATGCATAGATATTAAATCGTCATTAATTAGACAATTTGACGAAAAATATGAAAACTGAGTTTTTGACAAACACAGAAAAGCGCGAAAAAACGCACTTATTTAGAGCAAATTTATTATGTTATCGCAATAACATGGTGATAATACACAAAAAATAAATAAGTTAACTGAAAATATTGCATAAAAACTATAAATAGGTTATTATAGATTCAACAGATAAAAACTATAAGGGATGTCTATTAAAAAGGAGGGTTACCGTATGAGTATGAACGATTTAGTATTAAAGGTAAATGATGTCCTAACAGGATCGGTGCTGATCATAGCACTTGTAGGTATTGGCTTGCTGTTCACATTTAAGCTTGGATTTATCCAGATCCGTGGTTTTAAAGATGGATGGAACAGAACTTTTGGCGGACTTTTTAGCAAGAAAGGGGATGCCGGAAAAGACGGAATGTCTTCTTTCCAAGCACTTGCAACAGCGATTGCTGCTCAGGTTGGTACCGGTAATATCGCCGGAGCTGCAACTGCAATTGCAGTCGGTGGTCCGGGAGCAATCTTCTGGATGTGGATCAGCGCATTCCTCGGAATGTCAACGATCTTCGCAGAAGCGGTTATGGCTCAGAAGTTCAAGCAGGTCAGTGATGACGGAACCGTAACCGGTGGTCCGGTATATTACATACGAGGAGCATTTAAAGGAACGTTCGGAAAAGTTCTGGCAGCTATTTTTGCAGTGCTGATCATCTTTGCACTTGGATTCATGGGCAATGCAGTTCAGTCTAACTCAATCGCAGCATCATGGAACACTGCATTCGGAATTCCGAAGATTGCAATGGGTATTTTTGTAGCAGTTGTTTCTCTATTTGTATTCACAGGTGGTATGAAGCGAATCGCAAAAGTTACTGAACTGATCGTGCCGATTATGGCAGCATTTTATATAGTAGGTTCTTTGATCGTAATTTTTGCAAACGTTACAGCAATCCCGGCAGCATTCCATGACATTATTGTCGGTGCATTTAAACCGGCAGCAGTAGCAGGTGGTGCAATGGGCGCAACCTTGAAGCTTGCAGTACAGAAAGGTGTGGCAAGAGGTCTCTTCTCCAATGAAGCTGGTATGGGTTCTACACCACACGCACATGCAGTAGCAAAAGTAAAACATCCGGTTGAACAGGGCTTTGTAGCTATGATCGGTGTGTTCATTGATACATTCGTAATTCTTAACCTGACAGCACTTGTTATTATCACAACCGGTTCAAGAACGACTGGTCTTACGGGTGCACAGCTGAGCCAGTATGCATTCTCTACATTATATGGTAAGTTCGGTGAGATCTTTATCGCGATCTGCATGTTATTCTTCGCATTCTCAACGATCATCGGATGGTATTTCTTCGGTGAAGCAAACATCCGTTACCTGTTTGGAGCAAAAGCTGTTAAAATTTACTCAATCATTGTATGTATCTGCGTAGCACTTGGATCACTTCAGGAAGTAGAACTTGTATGGAATATGGCAGACTGCTTTAACAGTATGATGGTTATCCCGAATGCGATTGCACTGGTAGCACTCAGTGGTCTTGTTAAGAAGACGCATGACGATTACTATAATAATTTCCTGCCAAATCAGAAAAAAGGCAAATAGATAATTTGTATAATAACTGAAAAATAGTTATAGAAAAAAACAATAAGAAATATACAAAAAAATCTATAAAAAGACTAGCATTTTGTATAAATGTGTGCTATAGTAATCATGTCAGCAAGAAAGATGCTGCAAAATAAATAAAAAGATGCAGTCAATTAGATAGTAGGTTGATATTTCCTGCGAGAGAATCATTTATAAAGATATTTGATAAATGGTCGCCGAAGATGCAAACCGTAGAGCAGTAAAGCTCGTTGAATGGTGAAACTTTCAGGCAAAAGGATCGGGAAAGGTACTACACTCTGAATCCGGAATTACCGAATTTATAAGGAGACAGAAAGGACGTTTAAAACAGAGAAGTTGTTTTGGCGTCCTTTTTTGATACCAGATATATGTTAAAAAATTATCTGGAGTATTTCAGACACAGGGAGTCAAAAAAGACCGCATAAACGGACAGGGGACGAAAGGAAGAAGCGGCTATGAATACTGGATTTATGATTATCACAAATAATCCACTGGTAAAAGAAAAACTGGGGGAAGATTATCATGTGGAATACGAAGAACTTTCTTATGAGGACACACTTAAAAAAGTTCAGAAGATGATCTTCCAGGGATACCGACTTTTGACACATCCGCTGTCCGGAAGCGTAAAACCGAATGAGACTCCATATAAGTCGGTTATGCTCTCAGAAACGCCGGAAGGTCTGGATGCACAGGCGATGCAGATCATTGCAAGCGCCATTCAGGCGTGCGGTAAATTTCAGTTTAAGTCTGATCTTTATAAACCTCAGGTTTATGCAGACTTTCAGCTTGTAGATTACACATTGATCTCAAGTGCTCTGCCGTCAGCAGAAAGCTGGCGCTAAAAAAGGCTGTAGAAGTACATGCGGTTTAGTGTACTTTTGAGCATACAACAAACACATTCAAAAAAGGAGGGAATTTACAGTGAAATTAGAAGTAGGTCACATTTTTATTAACGACATTCAGTTCGCATCTGAATCAAAGATCGAAAATGGTGTTCTTTATGTTGACGAAGAAGCTGTAAAGGCAATCGTTCTCGAGGACGAAAAAATCAAAAGTGTTAAATTTGATATCGCAAAACCAGGTGAAAGCGTTCGTATCACACCGGTTAAAGATGTTATTGAACCACGTGTTAAAGTTGAAGGAAGAGGGGGAGTCTTCCCGGGCGTTATCGCAAAAGTTGACACTGTAGGAAGTGGTAAGACATATGCATTAAAGGGAATGGCTGTTGTAACAGCTGGTAAGATCGTTGGTTTCCAGGAAGGTATCATCGATATGTCAGGCCCAGGTGCAGAATACACTCCATTTTCAAAGCTGAACAACTTAGTTGTTGTCTGCGAACCGGTTGAAGGAATCAAACAGCATGAATATGAAAAAGCTGTTCGTCTTGCTGGATTCAGAGTAGCAGTTTACCTTGGAGAACTTGCTCGTGAACTTACACCAGATGAAACAAAAGTATATGAAACATACGGAATCATGGAAGGAAAAGAAAAATTCCCGAATCTTCCGAGAGTTGCATATGTACAGATGCTTCAGAGCCAGGGACTTCTTCATGACACATATGTATACGGTGTTGATGCTAAGAGAACACTCTCTACTATCATGAATCCGACAGAAGTTATGGACGGAGCTATTGTATCTGGTAACTGTGTATCAGCATGTGATAAAAACCCAACATACGTTCATGAAAACAACCCGGTTGTACATGACCTCTTTGAAGAACACGGAAAAACAATCAACTTTGTTTGCCAGATCCTTACAAACGAAAACGTATACCTTGCAGATAAGATGCGTTCATCTGACTGGACAGCTAAAATGTGTCGTCTGTTAGACCTTGATGCAGTTATCGTTTCACAGGAAGGATTCGGAAACCCGGATACTGACCTTATCATGAACTGCAAGAAGATCGAAGCTGAAGGCGTTAAGACTGTAATCATTACAGACGAATATGCTGGACGTGACGGAAAATCTCAGTCACTCGCTGACGCTGATCCGGCTGCAGACGCAGTTGTAACCGGTGGAAATGCTAACCAGGTAATCGTACTTCCTAAGATGGATAAAGTAATCGGAACAGAAGATTTCGTTACAATCATTGCTGGTGGTAATGAACATTCTCATCGTGAAGATGGAACAATCGAAGTTGAAATTCAGGCCATTACCGGTGCTACAAATGAAACCGGATTTGGATATCTGAGTGCACGTTAGGAATGGAGGACGTAAAGATAATGAGTAAAATTAAAGTTGTACATTATATCAATCAGTTCTTCGCTCAGATCGGTGGAGAAGAAAAAGCTGATTATCCTGCTGAACTTCGCGTAGGCGAAATCGTTGGACCTGGACAGGCTCTGACACAGCAGTTTGGAGAAGAAGCAGAGATCGTAGCTACAATCGTTTGTGGTGACTCTTACTTCAATGAAAACCTTGACAAAGCAAAAGCTGATATTCTTGAAATGGTTAAGAGCCAGAATCCTGATATCTTCATCGCTGGACCTGCTTTCAACGCTGGACGTTACGGTGTTGCTTGCGGAACTATCTGTGATGCAGTACAGGAAGAACTTGGAATCCCGGCAGTAACTGGTATGTATGTAGAAAACCCAGGTGCTGATATGTTCAAGAACAAAGTTTATACAGTATCTACAAAGAACAGCGCAGCTGGTATGAGAGATGCAGTTAAGAAACTTGCTCCTCTTGCTCTTAAGATCGCTAAAGGCGAAAAGATCGGTGCTTCTTGCCAGGAAGGTTATATGCCGAACGGAGTTCGTGTAAACTTCTTCGAAAAAGAACGTGGATCTAAGAGAGCTGTTAAGATGCTCCTTAAGAAACTGGCAGACAAGCCGTTCGAGACAGAGTATCCAATGCCATCATTCGACCGTGTTGATCCACAGCCGGCTATCAAAGACCTTAGCAAGGCTACAATCGCACTTTGCACTTCAGGTGGAATCGTTCCGAAAGGAAATCCGGACCACATCGAAAGTTCAAATGCTTCTCACTACGGAGAATATGACATCACAGGCGTTATGGATCTTACAGAAGAAACATACGAAACAGCTCATGGTGGATATGACCCGGTATACGCTAACGAAGATGCAGACCGTGTACTTCCTGTAGACGTTATGCGTGAATTCGAAAAAGAAGGCGTTATCGGAAAACTTCACAACAAATTCTATACAACAGTTGGTAACGGTACAGCCGTAGCTTCTGCAAAAGCTTTCGCTGAGGAATATGCTCAGAAACTTATAGCAGACGGTGTTGACGCAGTTATCATGACCTCTACTTGAGGTACCTGTACACGTTGCGGTGCAACAATGGTAAAAGCAATTGAAGCAGCTGGACTCCCGGTAGTTCATATGTGTACAGTAACTCCGATTTCCATGACAGTTGGTGCGAACAGAATCGTTCCTACGATTGCTATTCCTCATCCACTTGGAAATCCGGCTCTTGAAAAAGATGAAGAGTATGCTCTTCGTAAGGGTCTTGTTGAAAAAGCTCTGAAAGCTCTTACAACAGAAGTAGACGGACAGACAATCTTTGACAACTAAATCATAGTTAGAAGGTCATGTAATTTTATTAAAAAAGGAGAGAACGTTATGAGCAAAGTTTATGACGTGATCGTCCTGGGTGCGGGACCTGCAGGCTTAGCTGCAGGTCTGTACGCAGGAAGAAGCCGTCTTTCAACACTGGTTATTGAGAAAGGTAAAGATGGCGGACAGATCGCAATCACAGATGACATCGAAAATTATCCTGGACAGATCGTAGAAGGGGAAAGCGGTCCTTCTCTTATCGCAAGAATGACACAGCAGTGTGAAAAATTCGGCGTTGAGAGAGCATCAGATGTAATTAACGAAGTACACCTGGACGGCGATATCAAAGTACTGAAGAGTGCGAAGGCTGAATATCAGTCAAAGACGGTTATCATCGCAACCGGAGCTTTTGCAAGACCGATCGGATGCAAAGGCGAAAAAGAATTCATGGGTAAGGGCGTTTCTTACTGCGCTACCTGTGATGCAAACTTCTTTGAAGATTTTGAAGTATACGTAGTAGGCGGAGGAGACTCTGCTGTAGAAGAAGCTATGTACCTTACAAAATTTGCAAGAAAAGTTACCATTATTCACAGACGTGATGAGCTTCGTGCAGCAAAATCCATCCAGGAAAAAGCTTTCAAGAACGAAAAACTTCACTTTATGTGGGATACGGTTGTAGAAGAAGTTGGCGGTGACGGAATCCTTTCTGAGATGACTGTTAAGAATGTTAAAACAGGTGAACTCACTAAGATCGTAGCTGATGAAGATGACGGAATGTTTGGTGTATTCGGATTTATCGGAACACTTCCAAACTCAAAGATCTATGAAGGAACAGGTCTTGAGATGGATGAAAGAGGATATATTCCGACAGATGCAGATATGCACACTAATATCCCAGGCGTATTCGCAGCAGGCGATATCCGCGTTAAGAGCTTAAGACAGGTTGTTACAGCTGCAGCTGATGGAGCAATCGCAGCTACACAGGCAGAAAAGTATATTAACGAGTTAAAATAATAAACACTTTTTAATAGAGTGAGGAGGACATTTGACATGTTAGAAGTAGATAAGAAAACATTTGAAGACGAAGTCTTAAAAGCAGAAGGTTATGTATTCGTAGATTTCTTTGGTGATGGATGCGTTCCATGCCAGGCTCTGATGCCGTTCGTACATGAAATGGCAGACAAATACGGAGATAAGATCAAATTCACATCTCTGAATACAACAAAAGCTCGTCGTCTTGCTATCGGACAGAAGATCCTTGGTCTTCCGGTTATGGCTATTTACAAAGATGGCGAAAAAGTAGAAGAAGTAGTAAAAGATGATGCTACACAGGAAAGCATCGAAGCAATGATTAAGAAATATATCTAATCATTAAACCAATTTAATTCGGTGAGCCGCGCACAGGCGGCAAAGAGCTGTCTGTGTGCTCACAATATATAATCGCGTAAAGCGTGTAAAACTATTAACAAAACAAAATTTTAAAAGAAAGGAAGGAGGAAAAGACATCATGGCAATTTTAAAAGATAAAAAAGTTGTTATTATCGGTGACCGTGACGGTGTACCGGGACCAGCAATCGCAGAATGCGTAAAGACAGCTGGCGGAGATGTAGTTTTTTCTTCAACAGAATGTTTCGTCTGAACTAGCGCAGGCGCAATGGATCTGGAGAATCAGAAAAGGGTAAAAGAATTTGCTGAGGAGTACGGCCCGGAAAACGTAGTCGTAATCGTAGGCGCAGCTGAAGGAGAAGCAGCAGGACTTGCTGCAGAAACCGTTACAGCAGGAGACCCGACATTCGCAGGTCCGTTGACAGGGGTCCAGCTTGGACTCACGACATATCACGTATGTGAACCAGAGTTAAAAGAAGAATTTGACCCGGCTGTTTACGATGAACAGGTAGGCATGATGGAAATGGTCCTTGATGTTGATGATATCGTAGACGAAATGTCAGCAATCCGCGACGAATATTGCAAATACCTCTAAGATAAAGAGGGGTATACCTTCAAAGCGGAATATCTGAGATAGAGGTACAGGCGGCAGGATTCTTCCTGTCGCCTGTTTTATTGCCAGGCATATCGGGAACATGCTGGTATTGCATTAGTGAGTTGCCTAGCAGATCAGAAGTGTGCCAGTGATACACTTCTGATGAAAAGCTTGTTTAGCGCATTCTGCCAAAATTCTTTTAAATCAGGCAGGTAGATTATACGCGCATATCACGGAGAAATGAATGATGGTGACATTCGTAAAAAGAGAATGTCAGGAAAGGTGGAAACCAGCGATGAACAGTGTAATTAAAGGAGCAGGATATGTACTCGTACATACCCCGGAAATGGTAGTTTACAACGGAACAACACAGACAACAGAAAGAGTTGTTAATCCGGAATCAGAATATTTAAAAGAACTTAGAGATCATCTTCGGTCATATGATACATGTGTAAATTATTGGCCGAATCAGGTATATATCGGAAATGCAACACCGGACGACCTTGCCCAGGTTGAATTTCCTTACTACGATAAAGTAAAAGAAGGTGCAGAGCGTTACGGAAAATACGGTGAAATCATGCCGGAAGACGAATTCCTTCTTTTAGCTCAGGCATGCGACATGTTCGAAGTTGTTATGCTTGAAAAAGGATTTGTAGCAGCTACAAAAGAAAAATTTGCAGCAGATCCGATCATCACAGATGATATCGTAGAAAAAGTAATCGAGGGATTTGAAATCTCAGAAATCGAACACTTTGTAAATGAAGAGCATGCTGAAGGTCTGTATCATGAAAACAAACTGGTAGGCTGTGTAAAGAGAGCGCATGACATTGATGCAAACCTTTCAGCACATGTTATGCATGAAAACATTATGAGTAAGGCATCCAGTGTGCTCGCCCTCCTCTATGGTGTAAGAAACGCAGGAATCGAAAAGACAGACGTTGAGTATGTCATCGACTGTGCAGAAGAAGCTTGTGGTGATATGAACCAGCGTGGCGGTGGTAACTTTGCGAAAGCAGCAGCTGAAGTTGCAGGACTTTTGAACGCAACAGGTTCTGACTCCCGTGGATTCTGTGCCGGACCATCTCACGCACTGATCGAAGCAGCAGCTCTCGTAAAATCAGGCGCATACAAATGTGTAGCTGTAACAGCTGGTGGTTGTACAGCAAAACTTGGTATGAACGGTAAAGACCATGTAAAGAAAGGTCTTCCGATCCTGGAAGACTGCCTTGGCGGATTCTGTGTAATCATCGCAGAAAACGATGGTGTAAATCCGGAAATCAACCTGGATATCCTTGGACGCCATACAGTAGGAACAGGAAGTGCTCCGCAGAACGTAATCGGAAGCCTTGTAGCTGATCCACTGGAAAGAGCAGGACTTAAGATCACAGATATCGATAAATTCTCTCCGGAAATGCAGAACCCGGATATCACAAAACCGGCAGGAGCCGGAGATGTACCGCTTGCTAACTACAAGATGATCGCAGCTCTCGCAGTTAAGAGAGGCGAACTTGACAGAAAAGAACTTGCAAGCTTCGCAGGAGAACACGGACTGACAGGATGGGCTCCGACTCAGGGACATATTCCTTCAGGTGTACCGTACATCGGATTTGCAAGAGAAGATATCCTTGCTGGAAAGATCAATAAAGTCATGATCATCGGAAAAGGAAGTCTGTTCCTTGGACGTATGACCAACCTCTTCGATGGTGTATCTTTCGTAATCCAGGCAAATACCGGTGCAGAAGATAACAGTGGTGTATCAGAAGAAGAAGTAAAAGGACTGATTGCAAAAGCAATGAAAGATTTTGCAGCATCACTCATGGCAACAGAAGAATAAGAAAGGTGGACAAACAAAATGGCAAATAGTATTGAAAGAATGATTGCCGACACCTTTATGGAGATGGCGCAGGGACTGGAGACAGGAAGCTTCGGAAAGCGCCCGAAAGTTGCACTGACCGGAATGGGAAGCGAACATGGAGAAGAAAACTCTATGGCAGCGGCAATTGAAGCGGCAAAAGACGGAATTGATGTATATTATATCGGAACATTAGAAGCAGAAGGCGTTACAACTGTTAAAGTGGCTAACGATGAAGAAGGTCATGATAAGATGGAAGAAATGCTGAAGAATGGAGAAGTAGATGCAGCAGTAACCATGCACTTCCCATTCCCGATCGGTGTATCTACAGTAGGACGCTGTGTAACACCGGCAACTGCAAAAGAAATGTTCATCGCTAATACAACAGGAACATCCAGCACAGACCGTATTGAAGGAATGATCAAAAATGCGATCTACGGAATCATCGCTGCAAAAGCTTGTGGCAAGAAGAATCCGACCGTTGGTATCCTGAATGTAGACGGTGCACGTCAGACAGAGAAAGCTCTGAAGAAACTGCAGGAGAACGGGTATCCGATCGAATTTGCAGAATCAGGAAGAGCAGATGGCGGATGCGTTATGAGAGGAAATGACGTCCTTCAGGCATCCCCGGACATCATGGTAACAGATTCCCTCACAGGAAATATCATGGTGAAGATGCTTTCTTCTTTCACAACAGGCGGAAGCTTTGAAGCTACAGGATTTGGATATGGACCAGGAATCGGAGAAGGATATGAACAGCTTGTTATGATCGTATCCAGAGCATCCGGAGCACCGGTTATCGCAAATGCAATCCGTTACGCAGCACAGCTGGTAAGAGGAAAAGTATTTGAAGTAGCGAAAGAAGAATTTGCAGCTGTTAAGAAAGCTGGATTAAAAGAAATCCTTGATGAGCACAAAGCTTCTCAGAAACCGGCAGCGGCTGAAGAAGAAGTTAAAGAGCCACCGAAGGAAATCGTTACAGCACAGATTCCAGGTATTGAAGTAATGGATCTGGAAGACGCAGTCAAAGTACTGTGGAAACTCGGCATCTATGCAGAAAGCGGAATGGGATGTACCGGACCAATCATCCGTGTATCTGACGCTAACCTTGCAAAAGCTGAGGAAGAACTGAAAAAGAGCGGATATATTAACTAATAAAATCTGCCTTTTTATAAACACTCTCACTCTAATTCAGGAAGATGGGCTTTCCGGTCATAAGACCGGGAAGCCTTTTTCCTTGCGAAAAACTGTTTTTGCAGAAAGATTATACATTATTTGTCACAGATACTGTGAACAGTAATGATTGTACTGTTTGTGTACGAAAAATTTTTGGTTGATTTTTAGAATAGGAAATAGTATCATGACAGTTATAAATCCGAAAAAGTGAGAGGGAGAAAGTCATGGATACGCAATTATTACTGAAAACGGCGATGCTTGCCGGTGAAATAATGCTGCGAAGCGGAGCAGAAACGTATCGTGTGGAAGATACCATGCATCATATACTGAAGACGGCGGATCACATCGAGATGGCAGAAGTTCTGGTGATCATGACCGGAATTTCCGCGACGATCAAACTGGAGAACGAAAAGGCAGTTACTGTTACAAAGAGAGTAGAAGAACGGGATACCAATCTAAAGCTCGTCGTAGATGTTAATGAGATTTCCAGGCAGTATTGTGGAGATGATCTGACACTAGAGCAGGCATATGAGAAGCTTTCGATGTTAAAACAGTTCGAGTTCAGCCGCAAGACAACCAACCTGGCAATGATGGGGGTTGGTGTGGGATTTACAATTTTTTTTGGTGGATCCATTGCAGATACCGGGGCAGCCATCGTTGTAGGACTTTTTCTTGTTGCCTTTGTATCAGCGGGACAGGATCTGAAATTTCACCCATTTATTCAGGATATTTTCGCAGGATTTGGTGTTGCGTTTGCCTGCTGCCTTCTAAAAGAAGGTCTGGGTGATCAGATGAATATGGATACTGTTATGATAGGAAGTTTCATGCCTCTTGTACCGGGAATGGCAATCACCAATGCTGTCAGGGATACCTTGCGGGGGGATTATCTTTCCGGTGGTGCAAGAGTGATGGAAGCTTTCTTAAAAGCACTTGGGATTGCAATTGGAATTGGTATTGGGCTGGCGCTTTGCACAAAGATTTTTTAGCAGGAAGGAGAGTAAAAAATGAACAGTACTGTTTTTGAAATGATCATCCGGGTATTTGGAGCGTTTTTATCTATTTACAGTTTTGCGGTTCTCCTTCAGGTTCCGCGCCGCTTTGTTCTTCAGGCTGGTATTGTAGGAGCAATTGGTGGATTTGTTTATCTGCTTGCAATACATTTTGGCAGAGGAGATGTGATGGCATCTTTATATTCAGCAGTTGCAGCTGCGGTTGTTTCGCATATTTTTGCGAGAGTTTATAAGACACCGGTTACGTTGTTTTTGATTGCCGGGGTTCTTCCGACTGTTCCCGGAAACGGGATGTACCAGACGGTTCATTATCTGATCGACGGGAACGAGGCGATGTCCGAATTTTATCTGATCCAGACATTGGAGATCGCAGGCGTGATCTCTCTTGCAATTTTTGTCGTGGATACCTTTTTCCAGGCTTTTCAGAAGAGTGAGTGGAAGCAGAATTCCATGAAGTACGTCCGAAAGATCGTTCCTGGAGCTGAGGAACCGCAAAATACAGAAAAACGGGAAAAATAGTGGCTTCGGAATGCTTGAAGTAAAAAAGGGAATGTGTTAGTATTATAAAGATGAACATATATTAGAATGTCATAGAGAACTGTGAATAGTCTATTTTCACAGTGAAAATAAAACAGAAGTTAAAGAGAGGAACACTAAAATGAAAAAAGTCAGAACAAGATTTGCACCGAGTCCGACAGGTAGAATGCATGTCGGTAATTTGCGTACTGCATTATATGCATACCTGATCGCAAAACATGAAGGCGGAGATTTTATGCTCCGTATTGAAGATACAGATCAGGAAAGATATGTAGAAGGTGCATTGGATATTATTTACAGAACACTGGAGAAGACAGGCCTTGTTCATGATGAAGGCCCAGATAAAGATGGCGGTGTCGGACCATACGTTCAGAGTGAAAGACAGGCTTCAGGAATTTACATGAAGTATGCTAAGCAGTTAATTGAACAGGGAGATGCATACTACTGTTTCTGTGATAAAGAACGTCTGGAATCTTTGAAGACTTCTGTATCAGAGGATGGAACACAGATTGTGAATTATGACAAGCATTGTCTGCATCTGAGTAAAGAAGAGATAGAAGCAAACCTTGCAGCCGGAAAGCCATATGTTGTCCGTATCAATATGCCGACAGAGGGAACCACAACTTTCCATGATGAAATTTATGGAGATATTACCGTTCCGAATGCGGAACTGGATGATATGATCCTGATCAAATCAGATGGATATCCGACCTATAATTTTGCGAACGTTATTGATGATCATTTGATGAATATTACACACGTTGTCCGAGGAAATGAATATCTTTCTTCAGCACCGAAGTACAACCGTCTTTACGAAGCATTTGGATGGGAAGTACCGGTCTATGTACATTGCCCGCTGATTACAGATGAGAACCACAAAAAGCTCAGCAAGAGATGTGGACATTCTTCTTACGAAGATCTTCTGGATCAGGGATTTGTAAGTGAAGCAATTGTAAATTATGTGGCACTTCTTGGATGGTGTCCGCAGGATAACAGAGAGATCTTCTCACTGCCGGAACTTGTTGAAGCATTTGACTATCATCATATGAGCAAATCACCGGCTGTATTTGATATCAATAAGCTGAAGTGGATGAACGGGGAATATCTGAAGGCTATGGATTTTGATAAATTCTATGAACTTGCAGAGCCGTATATCAAGAAAGTGATCACAAAGGATTATGATCTGAAAAAGATTGCGTCTCTGATCAAGAGCCGTATCGAAATCCTTCCTGATATCAAAGACCAGATTGATTTCTTTGAAGCTGTTCCGGAATATGATACTGCAATGTATTGCCATAAGAAGATGAAGACTAACGAAGAGACTTCTCTGGAAGTATTAAAAGAAATTCTTCCAAGACTGGAAGTATGGGATGATTACAGTAACGACGCATTATTCGGGCTGCTGAAGGGATTTGCAGAAGAAAAAGGTTATAAGAACGGATATGTGATGTGGCCGGTAAGAACTGCAGTTTCAGGAAAGCAGAATACTCCGGGTGGAGCGACTGAGATCATGGAAGTTCTTGGTAAGGCAGAATCTGTAGAAAGAATCAAGAATGCAATAGAATTATTAAGCAGATAATATACAGATATAAAAGTATGCATGGGGGACGGATTTCTTTTTTCGCGTAATGCGGAAGAGGAATCCGTTCTGTTGTATTACATATGAGAAGGGGAGTTCATGAAACTAAACAGAGGACAGGATGAAGCGATAAAGCACGGGAATGGACCGTGTATGGTGCTGGCACCTCCGGGTTCGGGAAAGACGCTTATTGTCACAGAACGTACCCGTTATCTGATTGAGGAGAGCGGAGTACGCCCGGATCAGATTCTTGTAATTACTTTTACAAGATATGCAGCACGTGAAATGAAAGAACGTTTTGAAAGGCTGACTGCCGGAAAAAATTATCCGGTAACGTTTGGGACCTTTCACAGTATTTTTTATGGGATTCTAAAATGTGCCTATGGGATTGGTGCGAATAATCTGATGTCTGAAAAAGAGTCCTCTGTACTTTTACAGGAGGTCTTAGACCAGACCGATATCGAATCAACACCTGAGGTAGAAGATGAAGAGGAACTGGTGAGAGAACTTCTGCGGGAAGTCGGCATGGTAAAGAACGGACTTTGTCATCTGAAAGATTTTCACAGTAAGTATCTTACACAAGATGAGTTTGCAGAAGTGTTCCGCAGCTATGAGCATCAGAAAAAAGAACTGAAAAAATTTGATTTTGATGATATGTTGGTACAGTGTTATGCACTTTTCCGGAAAAAGCCGGAGATTCTGCAAGGATGGCAGAAGCGTTTCCAGTATATCCTGATCGATGAATTCCAGGATATCAACCGTGTGCAGTATGAAGTGATCCGGATGCTTGCAGCACCGAGGTACAATTTGTTTGTAGTCGGGGATGATGATCAGTCCATTTATGGATTTCGTGGAGCAAAGCCGGAGCTGATGCTTTATATGAAGCAGGAATTCCCGTCACTTCGGACCATTTCGCTGACGGTGAATTATCGTTCTACCGAATTTATTACCGGAGCAGCGGCAAGAGTGATTTTGCATAATGATACCCGTTTTTATAAGCGTGTACAGTCATTTCGGGGAAGAGGACAGAATGTTCATGTGCAGGAAGTCCTGGATGAACAGGAAGAGGCGCAGTATGTAACGGAAGAGATCCAGAAAAAACTGGACCAGGGAATAAAGCCGGGAGAAATTGCTGTACTTTTCCGGGCAGCAGTCCAGGCGCGAATGATTTCGGAAATATTAAGCGAACACCGTATCCCGTTTGAAATGCGAGATTATGTGACCAATTTTTACAGGCATTTTATTGTAAAAGATATGATGGCATATCTGCAGTTGGCAGCAGGAAAGCGGGACAGGTCGCTTTTCCTGACAATCTGTAACCGACCACTCAGGTATCTGGCACGGAACAGTATGGAGAACCGGCAGGTAAATTTTGAGGATCTGCGTAAATTTTATTGCGATAAGGACTGGATGCTGGATATTATTGACCAGTTTGATGTGGATGTCCGTATGATGAAGAATATGGCACCTTATGCGGCAATCCAGTATATCCGGAAAAAGATCGGATATGATGATTTTCTGAAGGAATATGCCGAAAAACATCAGATTTCGTGGAAGCAGCTGATGGATGTGATGGCAGAGCTTGAGGAGAGGAGTAAAAACTTCAAATCCTATGATGAATGGGAAATCCATATTGCAAAATATACGCAGGAGCTGGAAGAACAGCAGGCAAAGGCAAGGAAGATCAAAGGAGAGCGGGAGAATAAGGTACAGCTGATGACGATCCATTCAGCGAAAGGACTGGAATTTGAGGATGTATTTGTGATCCATGCCAATGAGGGTGAGATTCCGCATCAGAAGGCAGAAAAGAAAGACGAGATTGAAGAAGAGAGAAGACTTTTTTATGTAGCATTAACCCGTGCGAAGAATAATCTCTGCATTTCCTATATTACACAAAAAAACGGGAACAGTATCAAACCGTCCCGTTTTGTGGAAGAGCTTTTAGGTCAGAGAATAAAATAATTATTCTTCAATATCAAAGCCTTCAAATTCCTGTGTATCAAGCCATTCATCAAACTTATCCGCAGCGCGGTCATACTCATCATCATCTTCGATATTCTGAAGATCATGATCGGAGCCGCCTGTGGTATCACGGATAAAGCGATAGATCCATACGTCTCCGTCCTCATTTCCACCGTCTTCATCAAGCGGAAGAAGTGCAATGTATTCGGTAGAATCCATATTAAAAGTTGTGATAATGGCGCATTCGATTTCCACATCGTCATCAAGTGTCAGTGTGACAACATCGGATTCAAGCAGATTATGTTCCTTTTCCATTGTTCAGTTCTCCTTTCAATCTGATACTATCACTCTAACAGAGTATGGGGATATTTGCAAGGGGAAAAGTATTGACATTAGCGGTAAAAAAGATACAATAAAAGAAAGGTTTCAGGGAGGTTTATCTATATGAAGAAAAAGATTTTTTCTATCTTTCTTGTGATGGTTCTCTGTATTGGCATGACTGCAGGCTGTAAGAAGAATGTTGGGACAAGCCAGGACAATGCAATAGCAGAAGAGGACGATGACAGCAAGGAAGAGGCAAAAAGCTATCGTTTTGGATTTAGTTGTATTACCATGGAAAATCCATACTATATTACACTTGAGCAGGCACTGAGAGAAGCAGTCGAAGCACAGGGAAGTACGCTGGTGACAAAAGATCCGGCACTGAATGTAGACACCCAGATCGAGCAGATCCATCAGATGATCAAAGACGGACTGGATGCCATTTTTCTGTGTCCGGTATCAAGAGATGCGATCACACCTGCTCTGGAAGAGCTTAAGGAAGCCGATGTTAAGATCATCAATATTGATACGGAAGTTAAGGATACGGATTATATTGAAGCTTTTATTGGTTCGGATAATAAAGCTGCCGGACAGCTTTGTGGAGAAGATCTGATACAGCAGAGTCCGGATGGTGGAAAGATTGTAATTCTTGAAGGTCTTACACAGAATTCTATTGTAGAGAGAATTACAGGCTTTGAGGAAGCAATTGCCGGAAAGGGATTTGAGATTGTAGGAAGAGCAGATGTCAGTGGAGATTTGAACGAGGCAAGAGAAGCAGCTAACAAGATTTTTGCAGAGAATAAGGATGTTACGGCAGTAATGTGCGGGAACGACCAGATTGCGCTTGGGGCACTGGTTGCAGCAAGAACAGCCGGTCTTACTGATGTAAAGATTTACGGGGTAGATGGTTCTCCAGATCTGAAAAAAGAACTTCAGAAGACGGATTCCCTGATTCGCGGAACAAGTGCGCAATCACCGATCAAACTCGGAAAAGAATCGGCCAAAATCGGTTTTGCTATTTTAAACGGGGATGATTATGAAAAGACAACGTATCTGGATGTATTTTTTATTGATGCCTCGAATGTAGATATGTATGGAGTTGACGGATGGCAGTAACAGGGGGAACAGTGGATATGAAGACAGCAGTGGGATTTCCGTTTCCACAGGGATGTACTGTGGAAGGACAGACAGCGAATTTTTCGGTAGCAGTTCCGGAAGGACAGACATGTGAACTGATCATTTATAAAAAAGGTGCCAGGGCTTCAGCATTTTCACAGGAGATGCCATACTCTGATGTGGCAGGAAATCTGCACTTCCTCTCCGTGGTGCTGGAACAACCGGAAGATTATGAATATTGTTATAAAATCGGTGGAAAGATAGTTCCGGATCCATATGGAAAAGCATTTTCAGGCAGAGAACACTGGTCTGTGTCAAAGGGAAAGGAAAAGAGAAAACTGCGTACCCGGATCGTAACAGATACATTTGACTGGGGAAAGTCGCAATTTCCACATCTGAAAAAGGAAGATGTGATCGCCTACAGTCTTCATGTCCGTGGATTTACAAAACACAGTTCGTCCGGAGTCGCACACAAAGGAACGTTTGACGGAGTTACGGAGAAACTGCCCTATCTTCAAAAATTGGGGATTAACCAGATCCATCTGATGCCGGTTTATGAATTTGATGAGAATCAGAGGCATGTGAATTACTGGGGATATGGAAAAGCATATTTCTTTGCACCAAAAGCATCATATGCGGCAGGAGATCCGGTGAATGAGATGAAGTCACTTGTTCGTCAGATGCATCTTGCAGGGATTGAAGTTATTCTTGAGATGCCTTTCACAGAGGGAACTACGTTTTCTCTGATTTTAGATTGTCTGCGTTACTGGGTGATGCAGTATCATGTGGATGGATTTATTGTGAATCCATATATCTGCAATCCGGATGAACTTGCAAAGGATCCTGTGCTTGCGAAAAGTAAGATCCTCAAAAAAGAAGACGGATTCCAGAATGTGATGCGCCGTTTCTTAAAGGGAGATGAGGGCATGATCCAGGATGTGATCTGCCAGCTGAAGAATCAGGATACACAGCTGTATAATTATATTGCAAGCCACAACGGATTTACGCTCTGTGATGTAGTTTCCTATGATGGAAAGCACAACGAAGCAAATGGTGAGAATAATCTGGATGGTCCGGATTACAATTACAGCTGGAACTGTGGGGCAGAAGGGAACAGCCGGAAAAAGGCGGTTAACGAGTTGCGGAAGAATCAGATATTTAATGCGTTCTTTTTACTTTTATTTGCACAGGGAATGCCGTGTATCCTTTCCGGGGATGAATTTATGAATACCCAGAAAGGGAATAATAATGCATACTGTCAGGATAATCTGATATCATGGCTTGACTGGAACCAGCTTTCCAGACAGGAAGAATTATATACATTTGTATGTCGACTGATTGCACTTCGTAAAGCCTGTATGAAGCAGATAGCGAAAAAATCAGAAGACACGATGGGCAGAAGCGGAATCCCTCAGATTTCCTATCATGGGGAGGATGCGTGGCAGATGCCGGCAGGGCGTGCAAGCAGACAGCTTGGTGTATTCTATCATGAAGAAAGTACAGAGAAGGACTTTTATATTGCATATAATATGCACTGGCTTTCTCATTCATTTGCACTTCCTTCCCTTCCAAAAGGAATGGAATGGGTGTGTATGGCAGGGACAAAAGAAGGAGTCCTGGATGAAAAAGAAGCAGTTCCGGTAAAAGATAAGAAGGTTCAGCTGGAGGAGCGAACGATCAAAGTTTTTGTTGGAAGGCGGGCTAAAGAATGAAAATCTGGAAACATTTTTGCACCATAACACATCACAAATATCTGGTTATGAAGAACTGCTTTAAGGTAGGACTTTACAGACAGGGACTTTTGCATGATATGTCGAAGTACTCTCCGGCGGAGTTCTGGGTTGGGTGCAGGTATTTCCAGGGAAACCGGAGTCCGAATAACGCAGAAAGAGAAGAAAAGGGCTATTCTTCGGCATGGCTGCACCATAAAGGGCGCAATAAACATCATTATGAATACTGGATTGACTACGGACTGGAAGGGGAACCAATGCTTACCGGGATGAAGATGCCCAAAAAGTATGTGGTCGAGATGTTAATGGACCGGATCGCAGCATCCAAGATTTATATGAAAGATAAATATACGGATACGTCACCGCTTGAATATTATCTTCACGGTATTGCAGGGGACTGGATGCATAAGGATACCAGGGCACTTCTGGAAGAACTTCTCTATATGCTCGCGGCAGACGGGGAAGAGAAAACTTTTGATTATATCCGAAATACCGTGTTGAAAACGAGAGATTATTAGAAAAAGAGGATAAAAACATGGCAGATTTACCAAAGGATCCAATGATCCTTCTGAGTGTGGTCAATACAAAATTACGGGATTTTTATGCAGATCTGGATACTCTTTGCCAGGAGATGCAGATTGAGAAAAAAGAACTGACAGAGAAACTGGCATCCATTGATTATGAATATGATGCAGGGCTGAACCAGTTTGTATAGAGAGGTTAATAACATATGAATAATATTGATTTTGATGCAATAGATCTTACCAAAGAAGCTCCGGTCACTGAGCCGGAGAGACAGTACTATTACATTGCCAAAGCGCGGAAGTATGTAAGCGAAAAAGCACAGGAGATCGGAAGAGATCTGACTTTTTGCGTGACGACTTTCGGTTGTCAGATGAACGCTCGTGACTCTGAAAAGCTGGTCGGAGTTCTGGAACTGATCGGATACAAGGAAGAGTCGGATGAAGAGAAAGCAGACTTCGTTATCTACAACACCTGTACTGTCCGTGAAAATGCGAATCTGCGTGTTTACGGACGTCTGGGACAGCTTGGTGCAAAGAAGAAAAAGAATCCGCATATGTTCATCGGACTCTGCGGATGTATGATGCAGGAACCGACTGTTGTAGAGAAGATCAAGAAGAGCTATCGGTTTGTTGACCTGATCTTTGGAACTCACAATATTTATAAATTTGCAGAACTGATCGTGACAAGATTTGAATCTGAGAGAATGGTGATCGATATCTGGAAGGATACCGATAAGATTGTGGAGGATCTTCCGAGCGAACGTAAATTTTCCTTCAAATCCGGTGTTAACATCATGTTCGGATGTAACAATTTCTGCAGCTACTGTATCGTACCGTATGTGCGTGGACGTGAGAGAAGCCGTAATCCAAAAGATATCATTCGCGAGATTGAAGGACTTGTGGCAGATGGTGTGGTAGAAGTTATGCTCCTTGGTCAGAATGTAAACTCTTATGGAAAGAATCTGGAAGAGCCGATGACATTTGCACAGCTTCTTCAGGAGATTGAGAAGATTGAAGGACTGGAGAGAATCCGCTTTATGACTTCCCATCCAAAGGATTTATCAGATGAACTGATTGATGTAATGGCACATTCCAAGAAAATCTGCAAGCATCTGCATCTTCCGGTTCAGTCAGGAAGCAGCAGGATCCTGCAGAAGATGAACCGCCATTACACCAAGGAGCATTATCTTGAGGTGGTAAGAAAGATCCGCGAAGCAGTGCCGGATATTTCCCTTACAACGGATATTATCGTCGGATTCCCTGGGGAGACAGAGGAAGATTTCCAGGATACTCTGGATATTGTAAGACAGGTGCGTTATGACAGTGCCTTTACTTTTATCTATTCCAAGAGAACAGGAACCCCTGCGGCAGCAATGGAAGATCAGGTTCCTGACGACGTGGTAAAAGACCGTTTTGATCGCCTTTTAAAAGAGATGCAGCAGATTTCGGCGGAAGTATGCTCTGTACATCAGGGAACCACACAGGATGTGCTGGTAGAAAGTGTCAACGATCATGATCCGTCATTGGTGACAGGACGAATGAGCAACAACCTCCTGGTACATTTCCCGGGAGATGAAAGCATGATCGGTAAGATCGTGACAGTTTACTTAAAAGAGGCAAAAGGCTTCTATTATATGGGAGAACTCTGTAAATAAATCCAATGATTTGTGATAAAATCCAAAAGAAACGCTCATGCTATGTAAGAGATTTGCATAGTGAGGGCGTTTTTTATGGTGAAAAGAGTGAGTAAAAGGGTAAGTGAGATAGTCTTTCTGATAGCAGCAGGGGGAAGCACCTATTATCTGATCGAGATCTGGTTTCGTGGATTTTCTCATTGGACCATGTTTGTGCTTGGGGGAGTTGCATTGACATTTTGCAGTTTTCAGGGCGAGGTAATGCACTGGTCTGAGCCGATGTGGATTCAGATTATCCGGGCAGTGCTTTTCCTGACATCCTTGGAATTTATGACGGGGATTATCTGTAATAAATGGCTGAAGATCGGGATCTGGGATTACCGGGATCAGCCGTTCCAGCTGTGTGGCCAGATCTGCCTGCCGTTTATGGTGATGTTTTCAGGACTTTTGTGCCTGGCGATCGTGCTTGGAGGAGTGGTGCTCTGGGGTGTATATGGGGAGGAAAAGCCGGAGTTTCATGTATTGTAAAAGATGATTTTTGAGGTGTTATTATGTCTTTTGTATTATATGGTTATCAGTAGATCTTACTTTTCAGGTTGTTTATCATAATTTTGGAACACCTCAAGATATAAAAATCCAAAAGATCATGGAAGTGTTTAATTGTTAATAAAATTCCGAAAATGGAATTTTCTATATGTGAAAAATGACGAAAAAAAGATGAAAAGAGTCATGGGAAACCAAACTCTTTTCATCTTTTTTGTGTATGGTTACAAAAATGAGTATAAATGCATTTTGTTAAATGTAAAATGTTGACAATTTTGGGAAAATTCAGTAAGATACAAGAAAGGTTCAAGATAAAAACAAGTGAATATAATCATGGAAAAAGGAGGGCAGCAGGAAAAATCGGGGAAAATATAAACTGTTTTTTATTGAATGAGAAGTATATGTTATTTGGAGGAAAAATAAAAATGAATCAATATGATGAAGCCTTAAAAAAGGAGACCGCGTTTTAGGTCAGCCTAGGGGAGTGGGGACTCTCAGTTTTGTACAGCTTTGTTCATCTTTTTCAAGTTACGCAATGAGTGCTATAATGATCTATTACCTGTATGCAAATGCACCTGCAGGTCTTGGATTCGATAAAGCGGATGCAGCACAGTTGATTTCTTTATACGCAACTGTAGTCGGAATGACAACCATCATCGGAAGCTATGTCTGCGATCGTATCCTTGGATGTCGTAGGTCACTGCTTGTAGCCAGAGTTACCGGATTTATCGGTTATACTTTACTTGCATTTCCACTTGGGGTAGTAGGATATGCAGCAGCTATGGGATGTATGGTATTCGGTTCACTCTTCGCAGGAAGATGTATCGAAACTCTGATCGGTAAATTCTATGATGAGAACGATGGAAGACGTGACAGTGCCTTCACAATTTCTTACGTAATTTCCAACATCGGTGCAGCAGCTCCGGCTCTTGCGGGTGTAATTGCAGCGAAATGCGGATACCACGCAGCATTCGCATTAGCAGCAGTTCTCTCATTCTTAGGTACTGTTGCTTATATTGCTACTTACAAAAAATTCTTCGGAAATATCGGTTTGGAACCGGATGATCCGCTTCCGGCAGATAAGAAACGTTCTTTCGTTGTAAAAATGCTTATTGTTGTTGCTATCGTAGGAACAGCTTTAGCAGTTTCATTTGCAACAGGAAAGCTGAAAATATCTTCCTTTGCAAACGTAGTAAGTACTATTTCTATCTTTATCCCGCTTGCTTATCTTGTCTTCATCTACTCAAGCAAGAAGACAGAAAAGCATGAGAAAAAGAAAGTGCTTTGTCTGCTTCCGCCATTTATTTGTAATGCCGTTACACTTTTGATCTGGACACAGACAATTTCAATCCTTGCTATCTTCTATGAAGAAAAAGTAAACCGTGTGATCTTCGGAGTAGAAATTCCGGCAGCTTCCTTCCAGACAATCCCGGCAATCTTTGCGGTTTGCTTTGGTAGCTTCCTTACTATGCTTTGGACAAAACTTGGCAAGAAACAGCCATTCGGAACAACAAAGATGGGATTCGGAACGATTTTGTGGGGACTTGGCGCAATGATCATTGCACTCCTTTATATCATCTACCCAGGCGATGCAAAAGTAAATGCATGGTGGATCGTATTGTTCTATGCAGTACTGATGTTTGCTGAAGGATTTACATGCCCGATCGGATATTCGATCACAGCAGTAGCAGCGCCAAAAGCCTTTGTAACACAGATGATGACTGTATGGTCAATGTCTCAGTCAGTAGGAGCTGCTCTTAACATGATCCTCGTTAACTTCTATAAAGAAGGAAGCGAAGTGCCGTTCTTCATCGGAATCGGCGCGGTGGTAGCGATTCTGGGTGCAGTTGTACTTGTATTCAGCAAGAAGCTTGCAGAAGGAATGGGAATGGAAAGAGAAGCGTAGGAAGTTTCTCGAGAATAAATCAAATAAATGTCCTCTTAAAGAAGAAGTAATAAAAAGTATCAAAAAAAGATCCTTGTCAGGCAGAGATGTCAGGCAAGGACTTTTTAATTCTATAACATTTTGCAATATTTTGTAATAAAGGAGGAAAGTGAGGTGGACAGATTTAAAAAAATGCTGCGATTATTACAATATAAACTATAAATCCCTATGTACTTATATGCAGAA